>Ga0189277_10060_pt1 | contig 177476 bp, 132 predicted proteins | sample N26A32minimetaG_FD_130325 | JGI IMG/M metagenome (GOLD analysis project Ga0189277, IMG submission 130325) | Marine microbial communities from the Costa Rica Dome - N26 A3-2 mini metaG | ecosystem: Environmental > Aquatic > Marine > Oceanic > Photic zone | place: Costa Rica: the Eastern Pacific... | reverse complement strand
TTTGCAAAGCAATGGGCGTTAACAGTGGATAACTTCTCTGAAGTTACCCACAATTAACACCCTTAATAGTAGTAATAGTCAACATCAAAAACCGATTTTGTCTATTTTAGAATTGTCCAAAAAAAGGGAAGCCTTCAAATTGAATTAGTCTTATTGTATATTACAAGTCCTACTGTTTATCGATCCGGTACAACCAGTATCATTGCTATTGGTACATTTTCTATTGTTGATGGATCCACTACAGGCCGCAACCCCATTTGTACATGAGCCATTTGAACCTCCTATTTCTTCTCCTTGAATGCCAAGGAGAACCATTGATTCTTGGTTGCTATCAAGCATTTTTTGCTCTAACTTTGCAACGAAATTTGTAAACTTACTTTTAGTATCCATAAAATTTAAATTTTTGATATGGTTTGCCAAAAACTTTACTTTTAGGCGTTCTGACTAAGCCTTGCTTATAGCAACCTTCTATTTGTTTCTTTATCATCCTTCTCATGTATTTTTTTTACTTTCCTATTTCCAAACTGGTAGTTAAAAGTTATGAATGCTGTTTTGTAGTATTTTATTAGTTTGCTGAAATTATAATTCTGTTTGTATTCAGAAATCCTTAAATCAGCTCTTACGAGGTCGTAACCACCAATGGAAATATTGAAATTCTTGAAATTTTTACTGATGATAACTTCAAGGGAATGTAAGCCATTGAATTCACCTCCAACAAATCTTGACCGGCTGGAATAGCCGTAATTCATTCCAAGTGAGAAATCCTTTTCCTTGCTTAAATTGATTTGGTTTTTTATTTTAAATGAATATCGACTGTTCAAAAAACCCATATCAACTCCTTGAAAACTGCCCTTTGCCTTTTCATAGGAATAGTCTAAAATGGCTGAAAGATCCCAGTTATTTTTGAAAAATCTGTTGGAGTAGATAAAATTAAAAAAGATTGCATTGGAGTTTCCGTAGTTAGCTGTGGTAGTCATAATCTCATTGCCGGGCAAGACAATATCGAATTCATTGAAAAGGTCTTTGTTTATCTCATATCCAACATCGAGCATATAATTTTCCTGGAACGAATAGTTAAAGTTAAGTTCATAGGTCAATATGGGTTTCAAGCTTGGGTTGTTAATTTTAAAAGAATTTGGTGAGGTGATATGAATAAATGGGTTTAAATGGGAATACCCCGGCCTTAGTATATAGGAACCAAAGTCAAGTGAAAACTCGTTGCTGTCGTTGAGAAGGAATAATAGTGAAAATGACGGAAATAGGTATGTGTTATCAATTTTTAGCTGTTCTGAGTCGGTCTCAGTTTTACCTTGTGCTTTGAAGTTTTCAACACGCAAGCCCAATTGTCCTTCCCATTTTTCGTTGAAAACCTTTTCAATATTGAAATACCCGGCTAAAATATCATCTTTGTATTCAAATTTATTGGTCTGCTGTGGGTCGGAAACGTAATTAGCTCCGTCAAAATCGCCAAAGAAAAAATCATTGTTTATTTTACTTCTGGTAAAAAATGCCCCAATACTAAGTATGTTGTCTTCATCAAGAAACCTTGTGTAGTCTGCTTTATAGTTTCCAATTAATGTTATGATGTCGGGGTTTTGCAAAAAACGGGTAATTTCAAGGGAGTTATCGTTTGTAATTTGGGTAAAAATATTTTGTGTATAGATATTGTTGTTGTTCTGGTATCTGTTTAGCTCAATATCTATATTACTGCCGAGGCTGTCTATTTTAATATTATAGTTTATGTTGCCTTTATATGTTGTTAAGTAATCGGGGGATTGGCTGCTAATTTCAGAATTGTAAACAGAATCCAATTGTATCGCATTAAAAGGCTTAAATATATTGGTGATTTGGTGCTTGTTGGAAATATCATTCAGTTTTGTAAAAAATTGGATGCCAATGTTTTGATTTTTACTTATTTCGTAGTTTAGGTTTAGGTTACCATTAATGTTTCTATATCTTGAAACCGAGTTGGTTTTAATTTGTGTTTGAATATCATCAGTAAGGTTATTGTAGCTGTAATCGGAACTCGCAAAGATTTTTGAATTGTCTAATGAGAGTGTTGTGGTGGTAGATATTTTACCTTTGGAATAAGACAGAAATCCATTCAGGTTTTGAGAGTTAAAATATGATTGCGAGATTGTAGAATTGACCGCCCCTCTGAGGCCTTCGTCTTCTTTTTTCGTAATGATATTTATAATACCGTTTCTTGTGGAACCATCAAAACGGCTATCAGGGGTCGTAATGATTTCGATTATTTTTATATTCTCAGAGGGAAGGGACTTCAATATGCTTAATGCCATTGAGTTGTCCTCAACTTTTCTGCCGTTAAGATAAATGGTGGCTGTGCCCTTATTCAGAATACTGATGCTGTTTTGGTTGTCAAGGTTTAGAATAGGGACAAACCTCAAAAACTCCAAAGTTGATTTGTTTTTTGCAAAAGGAGATGTGGAGGGATTTTGAATGGTGTATTTTCCTAATTCCTTTTCTATTACTGGTCGATTGCTTGCTGTGATCTCTACCCCGTCTAACTGAATAGAGCTTTCAACTTCGATTATACCAAAGTTTGTATGTTCGAGAAAGTCGTCTTCTTTTTGGTAAAGGATACTTTGTAAGTATGTTATCTGAATTGTATAATGTCCTTTGTTTACTTCAATGACAAAACTGCCTGTTTCATCGGTCAAATCTCCTTTGATAAATTCATTTTCAGATGAGAATACTGCAATTGTCGCTAATTCTATTGGGCTGCCGTCTGCATCAACAACTTGGCCGGTAATTATTATTTGAGAAAATGAAACCATAGGGAAAAATAGAAGTGATAAAATATAAAAAAGTTGTTTTTGCATATGTTTTTGTTAATTCGAAATTATTTGTAGAAATCATAAAACACAAGTAGTCAAGCTTCTAATTCATACCTAAAATTACTAGTATTATAATAGATGCTTGGGGATTTCGATTTTGTTTTTCTTTAACAACTTAATAAACTCCTCGTTTTTTGCTTTGTATATGTGGCTACAAGAATTTGATATAGGGCACAAATCATCGGGGTTTAGGTCAAGAATTTTTGACAACTTCAAACGAATTCCATCTTTTAAAGTCGTTTTTCCATTTTCTATGTCCGAGTAGGCTTTTTGGGTAATTCCCAATTTTCCGGCTACATATTCCTGTGAGTAATCAAGTTCACGTCTTTTTTTTCGTAGTGCTTCTAAACATTGCTTTTCCATAATTCTATGATTTTACTTTCCGTGTTTTATGGTTGCACACAACATCTATATATACCTAACTTCCCCTCTCCATGGCGTCTATATCCATTATCTCCGAAACCTTCGGGAACTCCAAAAAACTGCCCTTTAAGAATTTCAAGAGCTATTATACGACAGCAAACGAATGTAATCTGATAAATGGGATTGAGAATGGCTCTGGGATACATCAACTTAAAAAACCAATTTTCTGTGGACGAAAAACTTCTTACAAGAAAGTAAAAATCAAGATTAGTTCAAATAGCGGAGTGAAGAATTCCTAAAAAATTATTTACACCCAGTTTATAAGCTAAGTTTTTGAAATTAAACCGACTATAGAAAGTTACGATTGACGTATTAGGATTGACGGCGGGCAAGTTAACTCCCTTCCTTTAGATAAGACATTTTAGCGAGCCTGAATGCTGAACAATCACTCTTTCAATTGCACAATTACTCAATTACTCGATTACTCATTCCTAATAACTCAATAACCAATCACTCCCTTCCCACGATTACTCATCCCTACTAATTTCGAACGCCGAATGTCGAATATCGAAGTAAGTGCGGCTGAGTTTTCTCCATTGCTATAACAATCCATTCAAGCGGGTAACAACTATGAACACTGAACTCTGAACAAAAATTGGCTCTCTCGCCTAATAACTCAATAACCAATAACTAGCTCCCTCCTCCCAATTACACGATTACTCTCCCCACAATAATTCTATTAATCACTACCTTCGCCCCATGGCTCGACAAAATCTGGCAATACGAACAGTGATTTTTAGTATGCTTGGCAATGCTGCGCTGGCAGTAATCAAGTTTTTCTCAGGCTTCTTCGGGAATTCTTTTGCCCTTATCGCCGATGCTATTGAATCTGTCGTGGATGTATTTGCCAGTATCCTGGTCCTGATAGGAATTCGATATGCCGCAAGACCCGCTGATGATAATCATCCTTATGGGCATGGAAAAGCAGAGCCTCTTATCACTTTTTTGGTGGTTGGTTTTCTAATTGTTTCTGCCGCCACCATCGCCTACCAAGCTGTTCAAAATATCCTCACCCCCCACCCCAGTCCCAAATCCTGGACTTTATGGGTACTGGGGGCCATTATCCTTTGGAAGGAAATATCCTTTCAGTTGGTGAATAACAGGAGCAAAAAACTCAAAAGCAGTTCCCTCAAAGCCGAAGCCTGGCATCATAGAAGTGATGCGATTACTTCCGTGGCTGCTTTTATAGGAATCTTGATTGCGATTTTTGGAGGGGAAGGATTTGAAGTCGCGGATGACTATGCAGCCCTGATTGCGGTAGCCTTTATATTGTACAACTGCTACAATATCTTCCGACCTGCTTTGGGCGAGGTCATGGATGAGGATAATCATGAAGAATTAACAGAAGCAATCCGAAGAATTGCTTCCCAAGTGCAGGGAGTCAATGGAACCGAGAAGTGCTACATCCGAAAAGCCGGCATGAAATATCATGTGGACCTGCATGCCAATGTGGACGGAAATCTAACAGTAAGGGAAGGACATGATATCGCCCATCAGCTTCAGGATACTTTAAAAAGAGAAATACCTGAGTTAGGTCATGTTTTGATTCATATTGAGCCTTTCGAAATCTCCTGATGAATTTTTGATGTAGTTTATTCCTCTTGGTTTAGAGGCTATTCCATCTTATTTTCAAAATAAACTTCTAATTTTAAGCATATCCATTTTTCACCCGTGACCATTTTAAAAGGCTTAGAAAACGGCTTGAAGTACAATTAATGCAAGCTTCGGCCTTCTGTCTTCGGTCTTTAAGCCCACTTATCAAAGAGAATTTGGCTTCTGATGAATTTTAGGATGAGAAGTAATTAATGTTTACCCCAATATTATTCTGAACCCAAGCTAGCTATGAAAAATATACCCTTCTTCCTTTTACTTGCTTTGATTTTTGCTTGCAACTCAGGCAGCAACTCAAGTTCCAGCTCTTCGGAAAGCCCTTATGAAGAGAAAATTGACAGTTTGCTGTCCATTATGACTTTGGAGGAGAAAATAGGTCAAATGAACCAGTACAATGGTTTCTGGGAAATAACCGGACCCACTCCCCAAGAAGGGGCTGCGGCTATGAAGTATGAAAATCTTAGAAAGGGTTTGGTAGGCTCCATGCTCAATGTGACTGGCGTGGAAGAAGTAAGAAAAGTACAAAAAATTGCAGTAGAAGAAAGTCGTTTGGGCATACCTCTGATTATAGGCTATGATATGATTCATGGATTTCAGACCATGAGTCCCATTCCTTTGGCAGAGGCTTCAAGTTGGGATATGGAAGCCATCCGTAGATCCTCCGAAATAGGTGCCAGAGAGGCTGCCGCTGCTGGGATCAACTGGACTTTTGCTCCCATGGTAGATATTGGCAGGGATGCACGTTGGGGAAGAGTAATGGAAGGTGCTGGAGAAGATCCTTATTTGGGCGGACAGATCGCCATAGCCCGAGTGAAAGGCTATCAGGGAGAAGATCTTTCGGACCCTTTGACCTTGGCTGCCTGCGTGAAGCATTTTGCGGGATATGGTTTTTCAGAAAGCGGTAGAGATTACAATTCGGTGGATGTAGGCACCTCCACTTTGTACAATATCATTTTACCTCCTTTCAAAGCTGCTTTGGATGCCGGGGCAAGAACATTTATGAATGCATTCAATGATTTGAATGGAATTCCTGCCACTGGCAATGCTTTTTTACAAAGAGAAATACTCAAGGAAAAATGGGGATTTGATGGCTTTGTGGTTTCAGATTGGGGTTCCATCGCTGAGATGATTCCTCATGGATTCGCGATCGATAGTGCTGCTGCTGCCGCCTATGCTGTAACTGCGGGTTCGGATATGGACATGGAGTCTTATATCTATTTGAATGAATTAAAGAAGTTGGTCGAATCGGGGGAAGTTGATGAAAAGCTGATAGATGACGCTGTTCGGAGAATTCTGAGAATCAAATACGAATTAGGCTTATTTGATGATCCCAACAAGTATTGCAATGATGAAAGAGAGAAGGAGATCATTGGAAGTAAAGAGCATATTCAGGGAGTATTGGAAATGGCCAAAAAGTCCATTGTTCTGCTAAAAAATGAAGGGCAGATTCTTCCATTGAAGAAAGAGGGAATGCGAATCGCTGTGATTGGTGATCTGGCTGATGATAAGGATAGTCCGATTGGCAACTGGAGAGCAGAGGCAGTTAGCAATTCTGCTGTTTCGGTTTTAGAAGGTTTGCAAAACTACCCGGGAAACAGCTATCAATATGCGAAGGGAGCTGATTTGATCCTTGGCCCTACGGCTTTTATCACGGAAGTAAAAATCAATACCGATGACAGAAGTGGCTTTGCGGAAGCAAAAAGAGTGGCTGCCAATGCGGATATAGTTCTTTTGGTTTTGGGAGAAAATGGTTTTCAATCAGGGGAAGCAAGAAGTCGGTCTGATATTGGTTTGCCGGGACTGCAACAAGAGCTGATGGAGGAAATCCAAAAGGTTAACCCAAAATCAGTATTAGTCAACATGAGTGGTCGTCCGCTGGATTTGAGTTGGGCTGATGCAAATATCCCTGCTATCCTTCAGGTTTGGCATTTGGGAAGCCAAAGTGGCAATGCGATTGCACAAGTGCTTTTTGGAGACTATAATCCTTCCGGTAAGCTACCTATGTCATTCCCAAGATCTGTGGGACAGTTGCCCATTTATTACAACCAAAAAAGCACAGGAAGACCAACTCCTCCGGGAGGTGATGTAGTATTCTGGTCCCATTATTCTGATATCAGCAATGATCCCCTATATCCTTTCGGACATGGTTTGAGCTATAGTAACTTCACCTATTCCGGCCTGAAAGTTTCCAATGAAGGAAGAAAAGTGACTGTTTCGGTAGATGTAAAGAATGAAAGTCAGCGACCGGGTGAAGAGGTGGTTCAGCTTTATATTCATGATATCGTGGCATCGGTGACCAGACCCAACAAGGAACTGAAGGCTTTTGAAAAAACACTGATTGAAGCAGGGCAGACTCGAACAATTACTTTTGAATTGGATGAAAGTCATTTGGGTTTTTATGATAATCAGGGGAATTATATCATAGAGCCAGGAGCTTTTGACATTTATGTAGGTGGAAGTTCGAATACCAGTCTTGGGACTCAGATTTCTATTCAGTAACTGGAGTTTATAAGAAATACAGTGGAAATAAAAAAAATACGCCTGCGGCGAAATATTGGAATAGAAGATATTAACCAAGATATGCCTTCGGCGAGATTAGAGACAATCTTTTCTTTGGAAATAGAAATTAAGTTTAGGAAGAGATATACTCTAGTGACAGCTCAACTGAAAGGAAAATGAGGCACCATTAGACCACGTTCAAAATCGGCCGTCCCTATGGGACTCTTTCAATTTATTATTATCAACTTAAGAGTTCCAGAGATTAAAATCTCTGGCTGTAAGATCGATCGTCGCTTCGCGACTTTAGGTAAATCATTGGAGATTACTAGTTCCAAATAATACTGTAGGGATTTAAGCTAGGTAGTGAAAAGTCACAGGTTATTTCTACCATGCCGTAGGTATAGAAGAGAAAAATCTCGGCAATTCCAGAAAAATAAGGAAGGGTACGAAAGCGATTTTTAAAACAAAGTTGTTTTCATGAAAAAGTATAAGTCCCTCACTTGGATTAGTGTCTATTTCCTCGCTTGGAAATGTAAATTCAGTTTAGGGCTAATAACATACTCATTTAATAAAAATCCTCTTCTTCTCTCCATTTCTTTGGGTTTTTTCAAACCTTTTTGAAAGGCAGTGCTTTTAGTTTTAGGTTCACTTTATTGTGGATCTTTTTTTATTACCAAAACCTAAAAGAATTTTCAATATGATGAAAATCAACCTTGCACTCGACTGGACTCCAAACATCAATCATATCGGCTTTTTTGTAGCTCAAAATCAAGGCTTTTTTAAGGAATATGATCTGGATGTGAATTTGATCAGTCCTTCTGAAGACAATTATGCGCTCACTCCTGCCAAAAAGGTAGAATTAGGTAAAGCTGATCTGGCTCTTTGTCCTACGGAAAGCTTGATCAGCTATAGAACCAAGGAAAATAGCTTTCCTCTTTTAGGAATAGCTGCCATTTTTCAGGAGGACCTGAGTGCTATTGCTGTTCGAAAAGACAGCCATATAAATTCCCCCAAGGATTTGGATGGAAAAGTTTACGCTTCCTATGAGGCAAAGTATGAAGATGCTATTGTCAAAGAAATGGTCAAGAATGATGGTGGAAAAGGAGATTTGAAAATAAGCTATCCTGAAAAGCTAGGCATTTGGGACAGGCTGATTGAAGGAAATGCAGACTCAACCTGGATTTTTATGAATTGGGAAGGTGTAGTGGCAGAGAAAATGAAGTATGAGTTTAATTATTTCAAAATGAGTGATCACGATATCCCCTACTCCTATTCTCCTGTCATTTCGGGAAGCAGGGAGAAAATCGACTTGGAACCTGATCTCTATGCTAAATTTCTTCAAGCCAGCAAAAAGGGGTTTCTCTGGTCCAAAGAAAATCCGCAGGAAGCCATTGCCATTCTAAAAAATCACTTGGCTGAAAATGATGCCGATATAGATCTGATGAAATGCCTCAACTATTCAGCTCCTCATTTGGGCAATGAGGATTCTTGGGGAAAAATGGATTTGGATTCTGTGCAAACCTTTTTGGATTGGTTAAGAAGCAAAGGATTGGAAAAACAAGCATTTAAAAGCTCTGACTTGATTAGGATTGACTTGGTTTAGTGTCAAGTGTCCGAAGTTAGATGACCGGTGTTTGCTAGGGTTGAACTTCAATGTAATTTTTGAGCAGCAGGCAAGGTCTTTGGTCTTCCTTCTCCCATCTTCGGTCTTCTGTCTTCGGTCTCCCATCTTCCATCTTAGACCTACCTTTTAAACCATTCCATTTTTGATTCCTTGATTCTTCTCCTATTTTCGGAATCAATTCACCTATGGAAAATCACCTTAAAAGACAGCTGGGTTTGTTGGGCTTGGCAGCTACAGGAATTTGCTCCATGATAGGAGCATCTATCTATGTAGTACCCTTTATGATTCAAAGGAATGTACCCGGGATCGGGCCTTATGTAATTCCTGCATTCTTATTTGCTGCCATTCCAGCACTTTTAGCTGCTTTTGCCTATGCCATACTCAGTACGGCCATGCCTAGAGCAGGTGGTTCCTACTTGTATGCCAGCAGATCTTTACACCCCTATCTTGGATTTATCGCCAGTTTTTCCCAATGGTTTGGGCTATCTATCGTAATTGGGGTCATTGCTTATGTAGTCATCCCTTTTTTTCGGGATGTTGCATGGGCTTTGGCTTGGACTTCAGTTGCAGGTTTTCTGGAAATCGGAATAGTTAGGGTTAGCTTAGCCCTATTTCTGATTTGGTTTTTCACCTTAATCAATATCCGGGGACTTAAATTTTATGAGCGAACCCTCATCCCCTTGATGTTATTAATGTTTGCCTTAGGTGCTGTTGTTATTTTCTCAGGATTGAGTTTTGAGCATCAGGATTTTCTGCAAGCACTTTCAAAAAAAGAAAATAGAAGCATTTCCCTGATCGACGCGGATTTCAGTTGGGGTACATTTTTAACTGCGGCCGCTCTTTTATTTTCGAGCTTCATCGGCTTTGACTCCATAGCCCAGGCCGGAGGGGAGGCAAAAAACCCTTCCAAAAATTTACCTAAAGCCATAGCATTGGCCATATTGGGCGTAGGGATTTTCTACATCGCATTTACCTATGCTGTCTACCATACGGTGCCTTGGCAGTTTGTAGCCGAAGAAGCCCTGCAAAAAGATATTTCTGCAGCAGGTATTCTGAGTTATGTACTCAACCCAACTGTCGGTATCCTGATTCTCGCCGGCGCCGCCATAGCCTTATTGAATGATTTACCGGCTATGATTTTATCCGTTTCCAGACTGGTTTTTTCCTGGGCAGAGGATGGCATATTTCCCAATAAACTTTCACTGATCCACTCACAATACCAAACACCTTATGCAGCTTTAATTCTCAGCGGAATTATGGCAAGTATTGGAGTATTGGGAAGTCATTTTGCGGGGGATTTCTTTTTGGGAATAGACATTATGGTAACTTCCATGCTGATCAATTTCTTGCTGATGAGTTGTTCCCTGTTTTTCTTGCCCTTTCGAAATCCAACTTTGGCTGGAGAAATCAAAACCATCAAAAACCGAAATGTTCAAAGAATATTGGCCATTTTAGGCATGCTGTTTTTGGCAACTTTCCTCATTATCCATATTTCAAAAGATCTAAATGCTCAGGTAAGTGATTGGTACTTTCACAGTACTTGGGTCTACCTTTTGGTTTTGCTAATCGCATCTCTCTTATTCTCCTATCAATGGACACAACTGAAAAAGTCAGGAGTAGATGTAGCAAAACGATTCTCAGAATTACCTGATTAAGTCCTTTAAAAATTATGAGCAAAGAAAATAACACTATAGAACTGGCTCCCGGGTTGAATATATGTCCTGTTTTGACTGGATTATGGCAAATTGCCGATCTGGAAAGAGATGGAAACAAGGTAAATCCCCATGAAGCTGCAAAAGCTATGAAGTCCTATGCAGAAGCTGGTTTTACCACTTTTGATATGGCGGATCATTATGGTTCGGCCGAAGAAATCACCGGCACTTACATCCAAACATACGGGAAAGAAAATGCCCAATTCTTCACCAAGTGGGTACCCTCTCCCGGAAACATAAGCAAAGATCAGGTAAGGGAAGCAGTGGAAAGAGCTTTAACAAGAATGCATTCTGAGCAAATCGATCTGATGCAATTTCATGCTTGGCAATATTCACATCCTTCTTGGGTGGATTGTCTTTTTTGGTTGCAGGAGCTGAAAGAAGAAGGACTGATCAAGCATTTGGGCTTAACCAATTTCGACACCGCACATCTAAATATTGTTGTTAATTCAGGCATCAAGGTGGTTTCCAATCAGGTTTGTTATTCTCTTTTGGATCAAAGAGCTGCCGGAAAGATGACAGAACTTTGCTTGCAGCATGGAATCAAATTATTGGCCTTTGGAACCGTTGGAGGTGGATTTCTTTCAGAAAAATGGCTGGGAAAAGAAGAGCCTTTGTTGAATGATGAGCTGACTTGGTCACAGATGAAGTACAAGCGATTTGTAGATCAGATCGGTGGCTGGAATAAACTCCAGAATTTACTTCAAGTCTTGGATCAAGTAGCCAAGAAACAGGAGGTAGGCATCGCCAATGTGGCCAGCAGATATATGATGGATCAGCCGGCAGTAGGAGGAGTCATCATCGGAGCCAGACTTGGAAAAAGTGCTCACATTGAGGACAATCAAAAGCTTTTTAAACTACAAATCGAAGATCAGGACAAAGAAAAAATTAAGGAGGTCTTGAATACCTTTGATCCAATCCCTGGAGATTGTGGGGACGAGTATAGAAAACCTCCTTTTTTGACTGCTTCGGGAGACTTAAGCCATCATGTAGAGTCTTTTCCTGCCCCCTATCCTACTGTGAAAGGAAACGATGGAAGAACCAAAGCTCTTAGCGGAACGATATGGGAGGATATTGCAGGCTTTAGCAGAGCTGTGAGAAAAGGAAATCGAATCTCTGTTTCAGGTACCACGGCTACTCATGGTTCATTTGCCATGGGAGGCTTAGATCCTGCTGCCCAAACACATTTTATCATTGACAAATTGGAAGGGGCTATTCAGGCTTTGGGAGGAAAATTGGAAGATGTGATCAGAACCAGAATTTTCATCAGAAATATCTCAGATTGGGAAGCAGTGGCCAGAGCTCACGGAGAACGCTTTGCAGAGATCCAACCTACCAATACTATGGTCAAAGCGGATTTAATTGGAGATGAATATCTGGTAGAAATTGAGGCAGAAGCTGTCGTTGAGTAAAAAACCTTTATCTCTTAAGATTGGGAGTTTATTATCTTGGGAGATGTCATCCCAATTGAAATTAATTGTTGATATGAAGTTTAGGTCAGTCCGAACTGAGTCGAGGACCCTTCGACTCCCTGCCTGACGTCAGGCAGGCGCTCAGGGTGACCCTAGTAAATTCCCTTATTAAGATTTTTGACTCTTATGTTTTTGAACATATTAGTTCCTGTATTGAAAAATTTTAATTGATTTGGGAATAGTATCATGATTCAAAATAAGCAAAATGAACCCTTACATTATATTCTGCTAAAATTGAGAATTATCAAAATACCAAAAAACTTATTCCTTATGAAAAAATGCCTGCTGATTTTCGCTTTTCTATATTGCTGTAATGCACCATTATTCGCTCAATCCAAAACCGAATTGGAAGGGAAAATGACTGAGCTGACGCAGGCACTTCTCTCAGAAAACGTGGAAAAGCTCCGAGCTCTCACCTCCACACAACTGAGCTATGGACATAGCGGTGGGGTAATTGAGAGTCAAAAGGCATTTCTGAAAATATTCGAAGAGAAAATCAACGATTATGAAACTTGGGACATCAGTGAACAGGAAATCAGCTATGCCTCAGAAGATTTGGGTATTGTTAGACACTTGGTCAATGGATCCATCTGGGTTGATGGAGAACTTAGGAAACTCAATTTAGGAGTGATGCTGGTTTGGGTAAAGGAAGAAGGGGGATGGAAAATTTTGGCTCGCCAAGCATATAGAAGACCTTAAGATGAAAACAATAATTACTCAAACCTATCAATCTCCTGTGGGAGAGCTTCTCTTGGGAGTTTTCGAGGATCAACTTTGCCTTTGTGACTGGAAATACAGAAAAATGCGTCAGGCTATTGATCAGCGAATTCAAAGTGGATTAAATGTAACATATCAGGAAGGGAATCATCCTATTTTGGAAAAAGCAGTAGTCCAGTTAAATGAATACTTCAACTCCGAGAGAAAAACTTTCGAATTGCCCTTGCATTTTGTCGGGTCTGATTTTCAAAAATCGGTTTGGAATGCCTTGATTCAAATTCCTTTTGGAGAAACCAAAAGCTATTTAGCCTTATCCCAACAACTCCAAAATCCGGATGCCATTCGGGCTGTTGCCTCAGCCAATGGAGCTAATGCAATATCCATCATTGTACCTTGTCATAGAATTATAGGTTCGGATGGAAGTTTGGTAGGTTATGCAGGAGGATTGGAAGCCAAAAAGAAACTTCTCAGATTGGAAGGCATTCAGCAATTTTCCAAGCCTGGACAGATTCAGCTTTTTTGATTCCTAAAGAAAAAAAGGGAGCCTATCGACTCCCTCTTTAACCATCTCTAAACCTAATCCATTATTCCATACCCCCGCCCAAAGCTCTGTACAAGAGCGCATGGGACTGAAGTTTTGACGCTTTTAAATCTGCCAGTTCTACGGCCGATTCCAAAGCTCTGCTTTGCGCATTTATAACTTCCAGATAATTCGCATATCCCACAGTAAATAGTGTATAGGAATTATCAACTGATCTTTTTTGAACCTCTACTTCCTCTGCTTTCAATTTCATTTGGTTTTCGTAGGTTTTAATTTGATTTACCAGATCAAGAACTTCTAAGTAGGCATTTAGGGTCTTTTTCTCATATTCCAAAAAGGCGATTTTCTGATCTGCTTTGGCATACATGTACTCTTTTTGGATTTCTCTTCTATTGAAAATAGGAGCTGTCAATCCCGCGCCTAACTGGTAAGCTGTTGAAGCGGGTTGGAAAAAGAGTCTGCTAAATTCGAACGCATTGAAGCCTGCCATCCCAAACAAGGATATCGAAGGGAAAAAGGCAGATTTAGCTGCTGAAACATCCGCCTGAGAAGCCTTCAATTCCAACTCAGCAGCGCGCAAATCCGGTCTGTTTTGAAGTAAATTTGCAGGAATCCCCACGGCAAGTAGCCTAGGCATTTCTATCACTTCATTCAAATTACTTCGGGTAAGCTTTATATTTCCATCTCCTACCAATCTTGAGAGTTCATACTCCAGAGATTTCTGCACTCTTCTATTGGCTTCCAGCTTGGATTTGGAGTTGAGCAAAAGGGCCTCAAACTGATCGATTGCTAGTTGATTCGCTTTCCCTGCCATTTTTAAGTCAATCATGAGTTCAAGACCGGTTTGCTGAAGCTGAATTGACTCTCTCAATACCTGAAGCTCCTGATCCACCGCCAATAACTCATAATAGTTTTTAGCTATCTCTGCTACCAGCATGGTTCTCACAGCATGGGAAGTTTGTTCTGAAGCGAGGAAACGTGCAGTTGCTGCCTTTCTTTTACTCTTTAATTTTCCCCATACATCCAATTCCCAGCTGAAATTGGCTCCTAAGATGAAATCCTTGTATGGATTCGGAATCCTTTTATCATCCGGAATGGTTTCGGAACGGTTGGTATCCCAGTTTCCTACCCCATCCATCGTATAATCTCCAAATTTTCGCTGGGAAGCACCTGCAATTCCTGAGACGGCGGGAAAAATTGCAGCTTTTGCTGCCTTCATTCCTGCTCGGGAAGCGGTGATTCTTTCCAATGCAATTCGGTTATCCTGATTATGAACCAAGCCATGCCTAATGAGTGATTTCAGATTTTCATCCTGAAAATATTCTTCCCATTTCAGTAAGCCTATGCTTGTTCTTAGCGAATCAATACCTTCGAATGCCAGCGGCAAAGTCGGGTTCGTTTCTTTTGAGTTTTCTTTTATACTGGCACAACCTGTCACCAGCAAAAAGAATATTAAGGCAACAAAACCTAGATTTTTCATGCGAATACTTCTTGCTCAACAAGAATTTTTGGAGATGATTTAGCCTTATTAGCTTTTAATTTTGAATCGATGGTTTCGAAAACCACATAAAGCCCCGGGATCAGAAAGACTCCTATGAGCGTTCCTATCAGCATTCCTCCGGCTGCCGCCGTTCCGATTGTTCTATTTCCGATTGCCCCTGCACCGGAAGCAATGGTCAAAGGAATCAGGCCACAGATAAAGGCAAAAGAGGTCATCAGAATAGGCCTCAAACGTTCCATGCCCCCATTGATCGCGCTTTGAAGTATAGAGACGCCCTTATTTCTATTTTGAATGGCTATTTCAATGATTAGAATCGCATTCTTACCTAGCAAGCCAATAAGCATGACCAGAGAAACCTGCGCATAAATATCATTTTGTAAGCCTACCAAATAGAGAAAGAAATAGGCTCCGAATATCCCTGCCGGTAAGGACAGAATTACAGAAAGAGGAAGGAAATAGCTTTCATATTGTGCTGCCAATAGCAGGTAAACGAATACCAAACAGATGATGAATATGTAGACAGCTTGATTTCCCGAGGCAATTTGCTCTCTGGTAATTCCAGACCAGTCAATATCAAATCCTCTAGGTAAAGTTTGTAAAGCGACCTCTTCTACAGCTTTAATCGCATCTCCTGATGAGTATCCTGGTGCGGCATCACCAGAAACCAAGGCGGAAGTAAACATATTGTATCTGGTCAGCTGCTCTGGTCCATACACCCTTTCCAAACTGACAAAGTTGGAATAAGGGACCATCTCACCCTCTTTGTTTTTAGCATACATATCCAATAAAGATTCCGGTGAGGTTCTGTATTCAGGTGAAGCCTGAATCATCACCTTGTACATCATCCCGTATCGGATAAAATTGGATGCATAGTAGCTACCGATGTAACTCTGAAGCGTTTCCATAGCATCATTGACTGAGACTCCCAATTTTGCAGCTTTATCATGATCGACACTCAACAAAAACTGAGGGAAGCTTGGATCAAAGTTGGTGAAGACTCCTTCCAATTCAGGTCGATCGTTCAAGGCTTTCAGAAATTCCTCAGTAACTGTTGCCATGTTGCCTAAGTCACCGCCAGATCTATCCTGAAGTCTCATTTCAAATCCAGAAGCATTACCAAAACCAGGAACCGGAGGAGGAGCGAAAAACTGAATGTCAGCCCCTTTGATATGAGAGGTTCTTTCAGTGTATTCAGCAATTAGCTCATTGACATTTTGTTCTCTTTGATCCCAGGTTTTCAAATTGACCATTCCCATACCATAAGATGCACCTGCAGTCTCAGTCAATAAAGAGTATCCGGCCAATGTGGAAACTGTCTCCACATCTTTCATAGGAAGCAATGCTGCCTGTACCTCATCCATAATGGTGGAGGTTCTATCTACAGTTGCTCCGGGAGGTGTGGTCACATTGACGTAAATCATCCCTTGGTCCTCATTTGGAATAAAACCTGTAGGAACGATGGATAACATTCCATAAGTCAAGCCAAAGAACAAGACCAGAGAACCGTAAGTGATTGTTTTTCTACCTACAATACCTTTCAGCACACTGGCATATTTTCCAGCCAAGGCATCGTATTTTGAATTAAAGCCAAGGAAAAAACGTCCTATCAGAGACTTTTTCTCTTCTCCATGATGCATGGGTTTCAACAAAATGCTGCACAAAGCCGGAGAAAGGGTCAATGCATTAATTCCGGAAATCACGATAGCTATTGCTAGGGTTAAGGAGAATTGTCTGTAGAAAATTCCGACTGGACCGGAAAGAAAACTCACAGGAATAAACACAGCGGACATTACAAGAGTAATAGCCACAATTGCACCCCCAATTTCTTTCATTGCGGCAATTGTAGCATCTAAGGCATTGAGCTTAAGTTCATGCATCTTTACGTGAACAGCCTCCACCACTACAATGGCGTTATCCACCACTATACCGATAGCGAGCACCAATGCAAATAGAGTTAGCAAATTGATAGAAAACCCAAAGAGCTGCATGAAGAACAGGGTCCCCACCAGCGAGACCGGAACAGCTATGGCCGGAATCAAAGTGGACCTAAAGTCCTGTAAGAAGAGATAAACCACCAAGAAAACTAGAATAAATGCTTCCAATAAGGTTTTTACTACTTCATAGATAGAAGCATCCAAGAAACGGCTTACGTCATATGAAACGTTGAAACTCATCCCCGGAGGAAAGGATGAACCTTCCAGCTCCACCATTTTATCTTTGATATTGCTGATTACCTCTCTTGCATTTGATCCTGGTCTTTGTTTAATCATGATGGAGGCAGAAGGCTTACCATCCGTCATCGAAACCATGCTATATTCCAAGGCATCAAATTGAATATCTGCCACATCTTTCAGTTTCAATAATGAACCATCAGGCAAAGCCTTCAAGGTGATATTTCGATAGTCTTCTTCTTGATTAAATTTCCCAGTATACTTTAATACATATTGTAATGCTTGAGGATCTCTGTCCGAGCTGATCCCTGATTTTCCGGGTGCTGCTTCCACGTTTTGCTCACGAATCGCATCGGTTACATCTTGAGGAGAAATATCGTATGCGGCCAATCGATCCGGCTTCAACCAAATTCTCATGGCATAATCCTTCATCCCCATGATTTGGGCAAAACCCACCCCATCGATCCTCTTTAGTTCTGGAAGAATATTGATATCTGCAAAGTTGTAAACGAACTTCTCGTCCTGAGTGGAGTCAGTGGTAGTCAGGTTGAGGTAAAGCAACATACTGTTGACTTCCTTCTCTGTCTGAACTCCGGCTCGTATAACCTCCTCAGGTAATTCATCCAAGACCGTTGCCACCCTGTTTTGAACGTTTACAGCAGCTTGGTCTGGATCGGTGCCAACTTTAAAGACAATATTAATCAGGGTAATACCGTCATTGGTATTGACGGAAGTCATGTATTCCATTCCTGGAACACCGTTAATTGCTCTTTCGAGCGGAGTAGCAACAGCCTTCGCTAATACCTCGGCATTTGCGCCAGTGTATTTTGCGGTCACTGTCACTGAAGGCGGAACAATGTCCGGGAACTGGGTGATTGGCAATGAGGTAAAGGCCAACAAACCCAAGAGCGTGATAAATATAGATATCACAGTGGAGAGTATGGGTCTCCTGATAAAGAGCTCAAACATGTGGCAATAAATTAGCCGTTGCGATTAGTTAGAGGAAATCATGTCTGAGTAAACATCACCTGCAGCAATTGCCTGAGGAAGGATTTTTGCGCCATCTTGTAGCTGTTGAATTCCTTCCAAAACAATCCTGTCTCCAGGCTCAAAACCTTGAGCTATGTAATAAACACCCATCCTCTGAAGAGGCTTGAAGCTTCTCACTTTCACTACATTTTCCTTATCTACTACATAGACATAGGTAAAATCTTGTATTTCGAAAGTCGCCTTCTGAGGAATCAAGAATACATCAGTCAAATTGCTCATCATCTGGATTTTACCAGAAGCACCATGCTTGATCAATTTATCCGGGTTTGGAAAACGTACTCTGAAACCAATAGAACCGGTTTTCTCTTCAATATCGCCTTCTGTGGTTTCCAAGCGGCCCTTTTCAGGATATTTTTCTCCATCGGAAAGAATCAAAGAAAGCTTGTCGTCAAGCGATGAGAAATCGTTTCCTTCAATTTGAGTTCGCATAAAGCTGAGGTATTCACTCTCATTGACTTTATAATAAGCAAATACAGAAGAGATGTCTGTTATCGATGTCAGTAAGTCGTTTTCATTAACCAAGCTGCCGATTTTGTGAGGAATGCGATCCACGATTCCGTCAAAAGGAGCTTTTACAGTCGTATAGGAAAGCCCCATTTGGGCACCTTTTAGCTGAGCTTCAGCCTCTGCAATTTGGGATTCAGCTACAGAGAGTTTGGAATTAGCTAACTCCAGTTCTGATTTGGAGATAATATTTTTCTCCACCAGTACCAATAGCCTTTCTCTTTCGACTTTGGCTGCTTTTTCTTCAGCTTTAGCCTTCATCAAATTAGCTCTTGCTGAATTCACCAACTCATTGTATTCAGCGGATGATAGCTGAAAAAGCTTTTGGCCTTTTTTCACATGCTGACCTTCATCCACGAATATTTGATTTACAAAACCCTCTACTTTGGATCTTACTTCTACAAACTGAATCGCTTGAATATCACAGATGTATGTTTGAGGAACCTCCACTGTTTGAGGCTGCAGTTCCAAAATTGGAATAAGCGGCTCCTCTTTTTCAGTGGTATTTTTGGATTTAACTTCTGTGCAGGAATTAATACCTACAACTAATGCACTTAGAATGGTAATGGATAATAGGATTTTAGCATAAGTTTTCCCTTTGGAAAAACTTACTTGTTTTTCTGTTTTCATGATATTTTTTAGAAAATAAATGGAATAACCGGACTACACTTAGCCTGGGGAATTAGTAGGTACTTATCAAAAAATCAGGGAGCGTTGACTTCAATTGTATGCCTGAAAAGTAAATGAGGCAGGAAGTATATTTGGGTATATTCAATTTTCGCAAACTCCCCGATTTGATGGAGAATTGGAAAATAAATTTCTGCTGGGTTAAAATCTTTACATTCTCTCCAGCGCTGTGAGGAATTTACTTTTCCCTGAACTGGAGAAATATGAGGAAGAAATAAATCTTGATAGTCAAAGGATCCTTCCTGTAATTCGAAAGAGACTGGCTGTTCGCCTGATGAAATAATCCTCCCTTCCCCCTCCTGTTCGATGACAGAAAGAAGACCTGCAAAAAAGAGAAAAATCAGCGTGATCAATCTCATAAATTCAATCTAGGATTAAATGCAGTAAAATAAGGGTTCGTGAATAAAGCGGATTGAGATATTGTCTGGCCCTCTCCTCTTTCACGATGCAAAGTAAAATAGAATCCAAACAATATTTTCAAATATTTCAAAGATTATTTTTGATCGTTTGAGATTTGGCAAGAAAACGATGAATTATTAACATATACATAATTAAAAAAAGGGCATGAAAAATAAACTCGGCCTACATTTTGAAAAATAGAATTCTTTTTTGCTAGCTTCGCGGCGATAATCAGCCGATGAATTTACGGACCACTGTTGCTTCCTTAAGCATCATTTTACTCTTGTCTGTTTTGGTTCTTCTTCCGAAGAGCTTGGCAAACAATTTTCATCAAACCAGTTTTGTAAGCCATACGTCTTCCCATATTGATCAGCTTCAATTTCCATCATTGGATGGTCAGGAGTTGGTAGGGATTCAAAGTCAGGTTCAGTCCTTCCATTTTCAAAGCCAATTCAAAACTGGCTTCTTCTTATCATTTTCTTTTGCTGAAAATCAAAGACACTTCTTCCAAAGAATTGGCTTACTCTATCAGAAGGAGAAATCAATTTATTCCACCTTACCCATTTTTCTTTTCAATAGGGTTCTCAGGCTTTAGCCTATTTTTTCTCTTCTTCTAACAGCTTGAAATACGCTAGCTGTCTTCATTCTACCCTGTTTATTTCAATATTTCAATTATGAAAAAAATCATAATGCTGGCCTTGTTTTGCTATTACTCTGCAATACCAGCATCTGCTGCATTTACATCTTTATGTGACAGCATTCCTCAGGAAAATTCTAAAATCAAGGATCTTCTGTCCACCCAGATTAATGATGGAAAGTTGACTTTAAATCTTTACGGTGATTTCGGATATGTATTTGGGCCTCAAAAGACTCACACCTTTTATGATCCCATTACCCAAAATGAAGTCACTCAATACGGACGGAGAGATTTTACCAGTTACCCCTTGTATGCGAATCAATTTTCTATGTCCTATGCCTTTGTTCAGGCTCAATATGAAATTGAAAATAAATTTCGATTCCGATTGGCTTTACACTCAGGACATATTGTTGATGCCCTTTATGTGGAAGAAACCCCCTCTACCAAAATAATTCGAGAGATGGCCATTTATTACCATCTTAATCCTAAATGGGCAATTGAAGCGGGTATATTCCCTTCCTACTTCGGAGCTGAAATAGTACTGAATAAGGAAAATCTACATGCAACACGGGCATATATTGCAGATTTTACTCCCGATTATGAAGCGGGAATTAGGTTACACTACAAACCTGATCAATTCAACACATTTACCGCGATGGTTTTAAACGGCTGGCAAGTGATAAGAGAGACCAACACCACCAAAGCTTATGCTCTTACTTGGACGCTCAATAAACCCGGTAAAATAGTTGGTAACTGGAACCTGATGTTTGCTGATGAGCAGTCTTTGATGGCACCCAAACCTCTCTTCAGGCATTATCAGAATATTTATTATCGAATCTGGTTATCAAAAAGGTTGCTTATTCTACCTGTCTTAGACATCATGGTTGAGCGCAAACCAGCAGCCCAAAAAGGCTGGAATAAAGTGATAGCTCCGGCATTCTCAGCCCGTTATGCAATCAATGACAAGTTTGGCGTTGCCTCTAGGTTTGAATACATTTATGATCCAAGTAACATCATACCCGAACTCAAAACCAATACTCCCAATGGCTGGCAATCTAAGGCTACTACTCTAACTTTCGAATATTTACCTTCTAACTGGATTACTTTCAGAGCTGAAGGAAAATATGGAGTAAATAAAGATGCCGTATTCAGAGACAAATTTAATTTACCAACCAGAGCAGATTATTATGGGATAGTCAGCACTGCATTTTATTTCTAAAAAAAACACCACCACCTTTACCTTAGCCCTCATTTCTTTTGATTTGAGGGCTTTTATAATATTCCCGCTACCATAAAACCTAAATAGGTTCCCAAGGCATTTCCTAAGCTCCCTACCAAAACCCCAGGAATCAGCAGGTCAGGCCTGTCCAAACTTTCAGCAGCTGCTATGGCGGTAGTATTCCCGCCCACATTTGCTTGAGAGGCCACAGCTATTACATCCCAATCCATTTTGAATAAGGCTCCCAAACCGAAAATCACGACACCATGAATCAGCACTAGTAAGCCCACAAACAAGATTAGAGTACCTGCTAAAGATCCTACTCCCGAAAGTGCCCCCACATCACAGAGAGTTCCTATTACAGCGAGAAAAACCAGAATAAAGAAAAATCCCAAAGTATGCTTCCCGTGCAACTGCTGCACTGAGGGAAACTGTGCGAGGATCAAGGCAATGGTCGTTAAAGTGATGATTTCCGGAATTTGGGGAATATAATATTCCAAAACTCGACTAATAGCCATAGCCAAAAAGCCTAATGCTAAAATGGAAGCCAAGGAGGAAAGTGAAATAAATTCTACGCTTGGAATCTGCTGAGCCTGCTTGGCAGATTGCAGCTTTTTTCGAGGGAAAAGTTTTTGCAGATACCTCGGCAATATCAAAGTGGCAATGATCCAAGGTGTACCGATTAAGTTATCCACTACAGTAGTTGCAGCATACAAAGTTCCGTTTTCATTGACTCCATAGCTGAGGGCTACCGCATTGAAATTGATACTTCCTCCTATATAAGTGCCCGTAAACATGCCCGCCACAGCAGAAGCCATATCTCCTATTTCGGATTGAGGCTGAACCACGAACCAGGCTACAAATACTCCAATGACTGTTCCTAGTGTACCCAAACAAAACATCAATAAAAGAGGCAATCCAGCTTTCTTGATGCTTTTTAAATCGACTTCCAAAAGGGCAATAAAAATCCCTAAAGGTGCCAAATAATTGAAAACTCCATTATAAACCACATGACCACCCATGGCACTGGGAATGATACCTACATTGGATAAAATGGCACAGATTAAGATCACCAGAATGGGAGTTCCTACGGTTTTTCCCCATGAAAATCGGGTTAACCAGATTGCAAAAAAAACGGCAACACAAAGCGCTCCAGCAACAAAGAGCGGGTTTTGATTGAAAGGCATTTTTGAAAATAGGAAATTGAATTGGAATTTTCAGAACCCTTTGCAGATTCGGGGTTAGATTATCTGGTTATTCGATATAATTCCATTCGCCATTTTTGCTTTGATGATCTGGCTGGAAGACAGATGACCGAAGACCGAAGCTTCCGGAATCTGATCCTTTAGGCTGATAATAAGCCGATTTTCAACTAATTGGCAAAACCAGGTTTTAATATGGAATTATAAAGAGCAGTGCATGTTGATCTTGCTTAGGTTTACTTTAAAAAAAGTCTTTAATCAATTTGCAAACCCTGTAAACCTCCTCTTTTTTCATCCAGGGGTTCAAAGGCAAGGAAAGACATTCTTTACTTAATTTTCTTGCATTCATATAATTACCCTGATGTTCGTAAGGAACCATATCAGGCAAAATAGTAGGATAATGAATAGCTGTTCCTACCCCATGCTCTTCCAAGTATTGCTTCAAAGAATCTCTTCTTGGAGACTTGATCACAAATAAATGCATATTCGAACTTGGGTCTTGGGAATTAAAAGGCAATTCAAGGTCTGGTAAACCTGATAGTTCTTCGCAGTAAATTCCCGCAAATTCCTTTCTCAATTGCTGATGCTTGAAAAAATCCTCCAGATAAATTCTCAAAAAGGCAGCCTGCAAAGTATCCATCCGACTGTTTCTTCCCACCAAATTATGCTGATCTCTTTCTGGTTGCCCATGATTGCTGATCAACCTTATCCGCTCCGCCAAGCCAGCATCTTGACATAAACACATACCTGCCTCTCCTAAAGCACCCAGATTTTTTGTAGGATAAAAACTCAGGCATCCTACATCCCCCCAAGTTCCGGCAAAGCTCCCATCGTAGAAAGATCCAAATGCTTGGGCTGCATCTTCAATAACTTTCAAATGATGGTGTTTGGCTTTGACCATCAAATTATTCATCTCCAGCATCTGCCCATATAAATGAACCGGGATCACAGCCTTGGTTTTTGGGGTGACGGCCTTGGTCCAGTCCTTAGCCAAGAGTCCATTTTCATCCGTATCCCAAAAGACAGGTTTAGCCCCTACCATAATCACGGCTTCCGCTGTACTTACCCAAGTCATAGCAGGAAGGATCACCTCATCCCCCGAACCTATATTCAATGCCCGAAGTGCCAATTCCAAAGCGTCGGTTCCATTGGCACAGCTTATCGCATGAGAGGTATTTAAAAATTCTTTGACTTTAGATTCAAAACTCTCCACCTCTTGACCGAAAGAATAAACTCCTCTTTTCAAAAGCTCAGCAAACTTCTCTTGCAGCTTCAGTTGAATTTCATTCGGAATCTTACTTAAATCAAGAAAGGGTATTTTCATCTAAAATCTCTGCTAATTGAGCGGATAGATATTTTCTGGAATATTGATTGGGCATGCCTTCGGATTCAGACTGCATGTTATCATCCATCAATTTCCGTAAGGCTATTTGTATCTGAACATGATCCTCATGGGAAACTACCTGAGACATTCCGGTATTTTGAAGTATTGCTGCCGAATCTCCTTTTGGATCACCCAAAGCCAAAACCGGAACTCCGATCGCTAAATATTCAAATAATTTTCCGGGAATATTCCCTTTGGCATTTTTAGTATCGGTTAAAATCAAAACCAAAGCATCTGCTTGAGCATAAAATTCAAATACCTTTTGATGGGAAACATAACCTGCAAAATCCACAATGGATTTTAGCCAAGTGTCTGCCTCCACAAATTTTTTCACTTGCTCGCTTACTTTCCCCACAAAGGTAAATTTCACTTTATCCTCAGTGGTAGAAAATTCCTCTTTCAAAGCTTTAAATAAAGGAAGTGGATTTCTGATCGCGTCGATAATTCCAGTATAGACCAAATGAAGTTCCCCTTCTTTCTTCTGCTTTGGCTGAAATCCTTTTGGTAAATCGGCAGGATCAAATCCATTGGTAAGTAATCTTACTTTTCTTTTTGAAAGCCGCTCCAAGTCCTTCTGAAAAGTAGGCGAAATGGTCAAAACCTCGTCTGCTTCTTTCAAAACAGACTCTTCCAGCTTTTGGTGCTTTTTCCGAATGTTTGGGCTCATCGGCATGGTATCCAAAAACTCCCATTCCGACCATGGGTCTCTGAAATCAGCAACCCATTTAACTCCGGTCTTGCGTTTCAATTCTCTCCCAATCAAATGCATGGAATGCGGAGGTCCTGTCGTAATGATTGCCTCAAACTGCCCTCCCTTGACTAATTCAGAGAGAAATTTCACTGATGGCTTTACCCAAAAAACTCTAGGATCAGGCACCAAAAAATTGGCTCTTAACCAGATTGCGGCCTTTTCCAGTATTCCCTTTTTCTTCTGCTCCATGATTCTGGCTGGATGCGTTTTCCCCTTTCCCCGGAGTTTATCCAGTAAGGAATAAGGTTCCCAAATCGGAAACTTCATCACTTCCAGTGATTCTGGGATTTCCTTTAGGAGAAATTCATCTTTCAGATCAAAATCGGGGTTTTCGGGAGTAAAAATGACAGGTTCCCATCCTGAATCCGGAAGGTACTTGGCAAATTTCAACCAACGCTGAACTCCAGAACCGGCACTAGGCGGCCAATAATAGGTGATAATTAAAACTCGTTTGGAAAGTTTTTGATCCATAGGAATCCGAATTTGGAAAAATTATAGGACAAAAAGAAAGGGGAAGAAATCCTCCCCCTTTCAAAATTAAAATATGTACTTGATGATGATTATTCTCCTTGTGCTAAAGAATAACCTCTCGCTCCATCAAATGTGTATAGATGCTCAGTTTTGATAAAGTCAAAGCCTAATCCTTGGATTTGCTTCAATAATTCCAACACTATATCATGAGAAATTACTCTTTGATCAGCAGTTTTAAATCTGCATCTCCAGTGATCAGTACAGAAGGTTTCCTTCATTCCCTCAGGGAATACTTTCACTCCTCTATTGGTGATCAATTGCAACTGAAGACCGTCAGCATTCGCTTTTCTTAATCTTTCTCCAATTACATTAGGGTCTCTGTTGTCCTCATCCCAATCGATGAATACGTCCACCCCGATCAATTCTTTCTTTGACTTGGTTTTAGGTGTTAGCTTGATGTTCATTGGTTCAGTCGCTTCTTTGTCGAAAGAAGCTTCAGCCATCTTCTGAGGCTTCTGACCCAATCTTTCGATTACCGCCTGAGCAAACTCCTGAGTACTTGCTTTCTTGCTGGACAAACCTTCCTGATAGATATCTCCGGTGTGGATACCATCTTCCAGAGTTCTCATCCAAGCGTTAGAGATCTTTTCAGCAATTTCAGGTTGGCCGATGTGAACCAGCATCATGATAGCACCATTCAACAAACCTGAAGGGTTTGCGATGCCCATTCCTGCGATATCAGGAGCAGAACCGTGGATCGCTTCGAACATGGCAACTTCCTCACCTACGTTAGCAGAACCGCCTAGCCCTACAGAGCCTGTAACCTGAGCTGCTACGTCGGAAATAATATCTCCGTACAAGTTCAAAGTCACGATCACATCAAAAATTTCCGGTCTTTCAGCAATCAAAGCTGTTCCGATATCGATGATTTTGTGTTCAGTCTGGATCTCAGGGTATTCTTTTGCTACCTCGTCAAATTTCTTATGGAAAAGACCATCGGCCAATTTCATGATATTGTCCTTGGTCATACATGTCACTTTCTTTCTGCCATACTTTTTAGCGTATTCAAAAGCGTAACGGATGATTTTCTCTGAACCCGGCTCAGATACCAATTTCAAAGTTTGGTAAACTTCCTGAGTCTGTCTATGCTCGATTCCCGCGTACAAATCTTCTTCATTCTCACGAATGATTACCAAGTCTGTTTTTGGGAAGTGGGTTTTAATAAATGGAGAATATGCCTTACAAGGTCTCACGTTGGCATATAGTCCAAATGACTTTCTGGTAGTCACATTCAGGGACTTAAATCCACCACCTTGAGGAGTGGTGATTGGTGACTTCAAAAATACCTTGGTCTCACGAAGTGAATCAAATGATTTAGGTTCCATACCAGAGGAAATCCCCTTTAAGTATACTTGTTCACCGATTTCAATCACATCATATTCCAGTTGCGCGCCTGCTGCATCCAGGATATTTAGTGTTGCTTTCATGATTTCTGGCCCAATACCATCACCATAGGCTACGGTGATTTTCTTTTTTGAAGACATATATATTGTGGATTTAGTTTTTATTTTACCAGTGCAAAAGTAAATAAAAAATGGCGGATGGGCCTTTGAAAATGACTAAATTAGATTGATGATATCCATAAAATCAATTTGGAATCAGATCTTGAGCCAGGAAATTTCCCAAAGGGAATTTGGGATTGAGTACCCTGCTCGTATATTTGTTTGCTACTCAAAAAATAATTTATGGGAGATTATCGAAATATTCTGACCGAGGAAAAAGAAGGAGTTCTTTACCTTACCATCAATAGAGAGGATAAAATGAATGCCCTCAACTTTGCCACCTTGGAAGAGTTGAGAGAGATTTTTGACCAAGTCATCGATGATAAAAGCATCAAAGCAGTCATCTTGACGGGCGCTGGAGAAAAGGCCTTCGTAGCAGGTGCTGACATCAGCGAAATAGCTGAATTGAATGAGGTAAATGCCAGAAAATTTGCGGAAAACGGTCAGGAAATTTTTTCCATGATAGAAAACTGCCACAAGCCTGTAATCGCCGTAACCAACGGATATACCTTGGGTGGTGGCTGTGAATTGGCTATGGCTTGTCATATGAGAATTGCTACTGCCAATGCCAAATTCGGCCAACCTGAAGTGAACTTGGGAATCATCCCGGGATACGGAGGTACACAAAGAATGACCATTTTGGTAGGCAGAGGCAAAGCCAATGAATTGATGATGACAGGAGATATGATAGGTGCAGACGAGGCCCTGAACCTCAAACTTGTCAACCATGTGCTCCCAACCAAAAATGATGCAATGGCCAAAGCCGAAGAAATCATTGGTAAAATCATGTCTAAAGCTCCTTTGGCAATCGGAATGATCGTCGACTGCGTGAATGCAGTTTATTTAGCTGAGGAAAATGGCTACCAAACTGAGGCAAATAGTTTTGCTAGATGTGTCAAATCAGGCGATTACAAAGAAGGAACAAGCGCGTTTTTAGAAAAAAGAAAGCCTGTGTTTAAGGGAGAGTAATTCCCTGACTCCCCATGAGTAATTTAAAAAAACTGGCCGGGCAAACCGCGATTTATGGACTGAGCAGCATTTTGGGCCGGTCCATTAATTTTTTACTGATCATCGTATACACCCAGTATCTCAGCAAGGAATCGCTGGGTTCATTTACAAGCATCTATGCGCTAATCGGTTTTATGAATATCGTTTTCACTTACGGAATGGAAACGAGCTTTTTTCGATTTGCCACAGGAAAAAATCTTGATTCCCATCGAGTTTATTCCAACAGCCAATCTTTACTCATTTTATCCACCTTATTATTGGGTTCGGGGCTTTATTTATTGGCTCCTTTCTTAGCTGATTGGATGGACTATCCCGGGCAAGCCTATTTATTCAGGTGGACTGCCTTGATTTTATCCTTCGATGCAATTTTAGCAATTCCATTTGCCAAACTTCGGTTGGACAACAAAGCTATTTCCTTCGCCTCTGCCAAGCTGATCAATATATTTCTCAATGTTGCGCTCAACATTGTCCTTATCATCTTATTTCCTCAATGGATCGAATCGGGTCTGATTTCCGATGGGTTCTTAGGATATAGGTTGGACTGGGGAGTGGAATATATTCTGCTTGCCAATCTCTTCGCCAATGGATTGATTATTCCTTTTGTTTGGTGGAAAGCGGGTCTTTTTTCTTTTCGACTGGAAAAAACAATACTTCAACCCATGTGGAATTATGCCCTACCCTTGCTTTTCATGGGTTTGGCTGGAGTAACCAATGAACTCGTTTCCCGATTATTGTTTGAATACATACTGCCGGAAAATTTCTACCCTGGATTGAGCAGCCGGGGAGCTGGAGGTGTTTTTGGAGCGAATTTCAAATTAGCGATCTTAATGAACCTGGTAATTCAGGCTTTTAAATACGCGGCAGAACCATTTTTCTTCAGGGAATCAGAAAACAAAAACTCTGCGGCCATCTATGCAAAAGTGATGCATGCTTTTATAATTTTCTGCAGTCTGCTGATGATTGCTATTTCTGTGAATTTATTCTGGCTCGGCCCAATGGTGCTTCGAAGTTCCGGTTATGAAGCAGGTCTATTTATTGTACCCATTTTATTGATGGGCTACTTGTTGCTGGGCATTTACTTCAACTTGTCCATTTGGTTTAAAGTCACTGATCAAACCAAGTACAGCTTTTGGATCACTCTGGCTGGAGCCTTGGTCAGCATTTTGGTAGTTTGGATTTTTGTCCCGATTTATGGGTACATGGGCGGAGCAATGAGTACCCTACTCTGCTACCTTCTGATGTGTATTCTTTGCTTTTATTTTGGGCAGAAATATTACCCCATCCCCTATCAAACGGGCAAAGGACTCTTTTACCTGATATTGGCTTTCGGCTTAAGTTACGGAGGATTCTATCTGAGCACGGATAATTCGGTTTTAGACTTTTTCATCAAAAATGCACTCATCATCCCATTTGCAGTTTTAATTTTCATTTGGGAAAAAGAAACGTTAAAAAACCTTGTAAAAAGGAGAGGCTAGAAAATTCGGGATCATTTTTTGCAAAAATTTGTTTGACAAGAGAAATCCAGAGAAAACCCGCTTTCTCTTAAGCCTTTTCGTAAAAGGCATTATGTTTGTGTTTTGATCCCATTATCCTATTATCCGTGAGTTCCAAGAAATTCCTAATTCTATATATTTCCCTATCCCTGTTTGCTTGGGATGGCTTTAGCCAGCAAAAGCTCTCCAAAAAAGAGCGCAAGCAGCAAAAAAACGAAGCTTTGGCCAGTAGATATTTTATCGAAGGCACCAAGCAGATGAATCTGGGTGATTTGGAGAAAGCCTTTTTTTACCTGCAAAAATCCGAGGAATTGAGTCCGGATGAACCTGCAATCAACTATAAAATTGCAGAGGTTTACACCAGAGCGAATCAGCCAGAAAAGGCTCTTCCATTTGCTCTCAAGGCGGTGGAGCTGGACGATGAAAATAAGTACTATGCCTTGATGGTTGCTGAAATTTACACCAACCTTAAGCAACCTTTAAAAGCTGCTGATATCCTGGACAGGCTGACTGCCGATGGTGAGAGCAACCAACAGTATAATCTGGATTTAGCCTCTATTCTATTGAATGCAGGTGAATTCGACAGGGCATTGGTAGTATTAGACAGAGCTGAGGAATATTATGGAATCATGGAGCCCATTACGGTTCAAAAACAAAGAATCTACCTCAGAAACAACAATTTAGCAAAGGCAATAGAAGAAGGAGAACGTCTAATCGAAGCCAGACCAGGAAATCCAAATTATGTTTTGGGCTTGGTAGAGATTCTTTACAATAACAATCTGGTAGATGATGCGCTAAATCTGGTCAATGAGGAAATCAGCAAATATCCCAATCAGCCGGAATTACAAATGGCTGCCCATTCTTTGTTAAAAGAGAAAGGTCAGATTCAAAAATCAAATGAATATCTCATTCGCGCTTTTGCCAGTCCAGACTTAGATCCTGAAGTAAAATCCAGAGCTTTCGTTTCTCTTCTCAATGAATTCAAAACTCCTGAAAGAGAAATTTTACTGGACAGTTTAGCTGGTTTTATGATCAAAACAGAGCCCGCAAACGCTGCAATATTTGAAGCATTGGGAGAAAGAGAGGCAAAAAACGGAAAGCAGGAAGAAGCCAGAAATTACTTTAAGCGCTCCTTAGATCTCAACGCGAAGAATGCCAAACTCCTTGAGCAAATCATCCTCGGTTCTTTTGGAGAAAACCCGGATTTTCAGGAGGCTGAAAAATACACTACCATGGGTGTGGATGAATTTCCTAAAAATCCTGAATTCTGGTTTTACGATGGGATAGTGAAATCTGCTGTGAAAAAAGATTCTGCTGCCGTTGAATCTTTGAATAAAGCCATTGAACTTAATGCCAACAAAAATCCTCAATTGGATCAGGTGGCTTTTGGCTCCTTGGCTAGCTCCCTTTATAACCTTGGGAAAAAGGATTCAGCATTTCAGTTTTTTGAAAAAGCCTTGGTGCTCAACCCCAATGACGAACAAGTCCTAAATAATTACGCCTATTTTCTCTCTTTGGAAAAAAAGGATCTGGAAAAGGCCAAGACCATGTCTGAAAAAGTAATTAAGAAATTTCCAGATAATGGCACTTTTTTAGATACGTACGCATGGGTATTGTTTCAATTAGGGGATTATGAGGGAGCTAAGAAATACATGGCTCAAGCCTTAGAATTCGAAAGCAAGCCTAGCGGAGTTATGTTGGAGCATTATGGAGATATTCTCTACCATTTAGGAGACAAAAACGAAGCGATTTCATTTTGGAAAAAAGCAGCCGATAGTCCGGAGGCTTCAGAAAAATTACCTTTGAAAATAAAAGAAGGAAAATACCATGAGTAGACTTTTGAAAATCTTTTTTCTGGGAATGGCAGTGATTTTTTTGAATGCCTGTTCCAAAAAGGTCATTCCTTTTGAGTCAGATGGAAAAATGAGTGAATTCGCTCCATCCTATGCTGATTATGATTTTATCAATGCCAAGGCAAAGGTCATCATCGAAGAAGAATCCGGAAAAATCACCCGGGGTACTTTAAGCTTGAGAGCAAAAAAGGACAGTGTGCTTTGGTTTACAATTTCTCCGGGAATGGGCATGGAAGCAGTTCGGGGATTAATTACCAAAGATAAAATTCAGATCAAAGACCGAATCGGAAAGGAAGATATTAATTTGACTTTCGCGGAATTTGAAAATTTCTACGGACTGAGTCTATCACTGGATTTATTTCAAAACATGTTTTGGGCAAATCCCCCTCATCCTTTTGATTACCAGGATCGATTAGTTCGAGTTGGAAAGTCCTTTGAGTTGACTCAGGTACGTGAACAAGTGCGCTATTTTAGTAAAGTGGACGTAAATGTCGCCAAGGTTTCTGAATTGGTCAGCAATTCCTTGGATGACAGGGGAAGTTTACTGGCTAGCTATGCTTCTTTTCAGGATGTAAATGGTCAGGCTTTTCCATCGGAAGTACTTTATAAATTGGCTTACAAGCTTCCGGAAGGAAGTCAGAACACCATCATAAATTTGGAATGGGTGTCCATCAACCCACAGTCAGAACCTTTGAGTTTCCCATTTAGATTTTAGAATCAGCATGCGTCAGCAGTTCGTTGTAGTAATTACTCTTGTTCTTTTAGCCTTTATCTCAATGGAGGCTCTGGCTCAAACGAGCAAAACCCGGGAGGAATTGGAAAGGGAAAAAGCGGAAGTTCAGGCTAAATTGCGGGAGTTTGATGCAATTCTTAAGCAAACCGCAGCTACTAAAAAGAATACGATTGGGGAGCTAAACGCCATCACACAGCAGTTTCAGACCCAAAACCGCTTGGTCAATACGCTAGACCGGGAAGTAAAACTCCTAAATCAGGAAATCTCCACCACAGAAAACAGAATTGCCAGCTTAGAACAGCAACTCAAAGACCTCAAAGCTGAATATGGAAGAATGGTCTACAATGCTTCCAAGTTGAATAGAAGCTTATCCATAGTAGCTTTCGTTTTCAGTTCCTCAAGTTTCAATCAACTGTATATGCGATTGAAATACCTCAAGCAATATTCTGATAGCAGAAAACAACAGGCCGAACAAATTCAAAAAGTAGCAGCAGAACTGGCGGAAATCAGAGTTGAATTGGATCTGAGAAAGTCAGACAAGGAAAAAGTATTGGCTGAGGAAAGGCTGGAAAGAGCCAAACTAGAGGAGCTCCGAAAGGAACAGCAGACTATGGTCAATACACTGACCAGGAAAGAAACTTCTATCAAGAGGCAGATAACTGCTACCAAAAAGCAGCAACAGCAGTTGGAATCCATGATCAGAAAGGCCATTGAGGATGAAATCCGACTTGCAGAAGCTGCTGCCAAAAAAGAAAACAGCAAAGCAACCAAATCAGCTGGAAGCAGCATGCCGATGACTCCGGAAGTAGCTGCGCTTTCCAGTTCTTTTGCAGGAAATAAAGGCAGACTTCCATGGCCTGTAGAAACAGGATTTGTAACTCAGACATTTGGTGATAATCCCCACCCGACTTTGAAAGGTATCACAGTGCCGAGTGATGGTTTGAACATTCGTACCCAACCCAACTCCAATGTGAGAACGGTATTCGATGGAACAGTAGCCAAAGTGGCCTCCATGCCTGGCTATGGGGAAACGGTATTGATCAAGCACGGAGAGTATTATACCTTATATAGCAAGCTTAAGTCCGTTTCTGTAAAATCAGGTCAAACTGTCAAAGCAAAAGACGTAATTGGAACTGTAGCTACGGATGCAAATGGGGAAGCTGAAGTTCATTTCCAGACTTGGAAAGGTCTTCAAAAAATGGATCCAGCCACCTGGATCACATCGAAATAGCTATAAAATTCGTATATTCAAGAAAAAGATTCATAGAGTCGCAAAGCTTCTTTGTCTAAGCCGATGACAGTTATATCTTTGTGACCACATTTACCCTAAACAAATTAATCATGACAACATTGGGTTTTATTCAAAACATGGGCGGTGGCTCGATCATTTTGATCATCTTGGTCATTCTCCTATTATTTGGAGCAAAAAGAATCCCTGAATTAGCAAGAGGCCTAGGCCGCGGAATCAGAGAATTCAAAGATGCTACCAAGGATATTCAAAACGATCTCGAAGAGGGACTGAAAGACAAGAAAAAGTAATCCCTTAAGCCAATAAGCTTTGGAACGATTCATTTCATTCGAGGAAATCAAAAAATCGCTCGATAAAAAAGAGACTGATTGTCAGACGATTGTCAGTCATTATCTACAAAACATTCAGACGAAGGCGCATCTCAACGCCTTCGTCGAAGTTTATGAGCAATCCTCTTTAGAAAAAGCCAAGCAAATCGATGAGAAAATTGCCTTAGGAAAAGCGGGGAAACTTGCTGGGATGGTAATCGGTATCAAAGATGTATTGTGCTATGAAGGACATGAATCCAACGCTTCCTCAGCAATACTCAAGGGCTACGAAGCCCAATTCACCTCTACCGCTGTTCAGAGACTCATACAGGAAGACGCCATCATCATAGGCCGACTCAATTGTGATGAATTTGGAATGGGAAGTTCCAATGAAAACTCTGTACATGGCAAAGTTCTCAATGCGCAAGACGAATCCCGCGTACCGGGAGGATCCTCAGGGGGATCTGCAGTAGCCGTACAGGCTAATTTGTGCACAGCTTCACTGGGAACAGATACAGGCGGCTCCGTTCGTCAACCTGCAGCATTTACTGGAGTTATAGGCATGAAGCCTACCTATTCCAGAATTTCAAGATGGGGTTTGATTGCTTATGCTTCCTCTTTCGATACAATTGGTATTTTTTCAAAGTCTGTAAAAGACAATGCCTTGATCATGGAGGTTATTGCCGGCCATGATGAGTTCGACAGTACTTCCTCGAGAAAACCGATTTTCCCTTATTCTCAATTATTACATTTTGAGAAAAAGGCTAAAGTAGCTTACTTGAAAGAGACTATTGAGTCAACTGCCCTACAGCCGGAAATTAAAGAGCAAACTCTCAAAGTACTGGATCAACTTAGGGAAGAAGGTCACGAGGTAGAAGAGGTTAGCTTCCCATTGCTAGACTACATTCTTCCTACATATTACATTTTAACCACAGCGGAAGCCAGTTCCAATCTTTCTCGGTTTGATGGGGTAAAATATGGTTACCGAAGTCCAAATGCCCATAATTTGGAAAGCATGTATAAGCTGACTAGAACAGAAGGATTCGGGGAAGAAGTAAAAAGACGGATCATGTTGGGAACTTTTGTTCTTAGCGCCAGTTATTATGATGCGTTCTTTACTAAAGCTCAGAAAGTCAGAAGATTAATTAAAGAATATACTGAAAATCTTTTGCAGGATTTTGATTATATTTTGTTGCCGACTACGCCATCTACTGCTTTCAAATTTGGTGAGCATAGTGATGATCCTGTTGCCATGTATTTAGAAGACTTATTTACTGTGCAGGCATCCGTGTCAGGTGTTCCGGCTATCTCCATTCCAAATGGAAAAGATAAAAATGGCATGCCAATTGGACTACAAGTCATTGCAAATTCGTTTAAAGAAGCGGAGCTTTATGCATTTAGTAATTATCTAACTCAATTAACCGACTAAACCCATTCTCATGATGAAAAAGACTTTGTTCAGAACAATCACACTTTCAGTTTTTTCTTGTTTGATTTTCCTGACAAATGCTTATTCACAGGACGATGAGCTTATCGCTGCTGCTCCCTTTTCAGAAGATGATGTGCAGCCAAATTATCATTATGAATACATTCCTGACTTCACATACGATCAGATAGATAAGCGAATTAAGGCAATGAAAACCGATATGCCTTTTGAGCTGAATGATAGAATTTTTTCATTTATCCAATATTTCACTGTTAGAAATAGAGATTACACCAAAATGGTTTTGGCCAGAAAAGATCTCTTTTTCCCACTTTTTGATGCAACCATGCGCAAGCATGATATGCCTGAAGAAATAAAATACCTCTCCATCATAGAATCGGGTTTGGATCCTCAGATTAGATCTAGAGTTGGAGCCATGGGCTTGTGGCAATTTATGCCAGCCACAGGAAGAATGTATGGAATGGACGTCAATCCTTATGTGGATGATCGCATGGATCCTGAAATGTCCACCGATGCGGCGGCAAAATACTTGAAGTCCTTGTATAGAATGTTTGGAGATTGGGAAGTAGCCATGGCTGCTTACAATTGTGGTCCCGGTAATGTAAGAAAAGCCATCAGACGATCAGGAGGAAAAAAGACATTCTGGGAAATTTACAATTACCTACCAAGAGAAACCCGCGGATATGTACCGCAGTTTCAGGCTATGCTGTACATCTTAAATCATTTGGAAGAACATAACTTTCATCTTGAAGAGCCTACCTACTCCCCTGCATATGAAAAAATCAGATTTGATCGAGTAATGACATTGGATAAGCTGGCTGAATTGACCAACCTCTGTATCCCTGATTTGGAGAAGTTGAATCCTTCCATCAAAACCAGACAAATTCCGGAAGCCAATAGAAGTATGGCAATCCGAATCCCAAAATCGAAAGCGCTTTATGTAAAAGAAAATCTGGCTTGGATCAGTGATTCTTTGGGTAATGCACCCCTAGATTTGGCCGCTGGAGATAAACTTATCGTACAGTCTGTTGAATCTATAGCAGAGGAAATCCAGAGAAATGGAATTACCTATCGAGTAAGATCTGGAGATGTATTAGGAACCATCGCCAGCAGACATGGTGTGACAGTATCTCAAATCCGGGCTTGGAATGGGATTTCAGGCAACTTGATCCGCGTAGGACAAACACTTACACTCTACACCTCTTCGGTTTCCAACTCAAGTGGAATAGCACAGGCAAGTACCAATTCAAATGGACAAAGAACTTACACAGTGCAGCCTGGAGATTCCCTTTGGATTATTTCTAAGAGACATGCAAACCTAACAGTGGAGCAGCTCAAACGCTTGAATAATTTGAATTCAAACAACATCAAGCCAGGTCAAAAACTCATCATCGGATAATACAATTTTGAGATCCGGGGCTTGAAAGCTTCGGAAACTGTTAATTTTTTTTAACAAAGGCCAAAAGATGGGCTTGCATTCAGGTTTCCGATTGGAAAGTATTTATTTTGAATCTCCCAAGAATCAAACCAAATCTGAATGAAAACCCTTTCACAAATTATAGGAATTCTTTTGCTAGGAACTTTATTTATTTCCTGCTCAAGCGAAGGAAGCAATTCCAACAGCACCAAACCTAAAGCCCGGGGTTCTATCGGGGAAATCATCTTAGTAATAGATTCGGCCAAGTATGCAGGACCTGTTGGAGATGCATTAAAAGACATTTTTGAGGCAGACTTGCCAGGCATGGTAAGATCTGAGAGCAAGTTCAAAGTAAACACCGTGGATCCACGAGCAATGACCAGAATGCTCAAAATGTCCACTAACCTCATATATGTGACCACTTTTGATGACAAAGGCTCATCTTCTCAGGTAATTAATTCCCAGTTTTCCAAAGAGTCCAAAGAAAAGGCCCTGAATGACCCTTCATTATACTCCTTAAGAGTTGAGGATGAATATGCGGTTGGTCAGGAAGTATTATACCTTTTTGGAAATACGGAAGAGCAATTGGTGAAAAATCTCAAGAAGAATGGTGACAGATTGCAGAATCTTTTCGAGGTAAGAGAAAGAGGAAGATTGGAAAAAATCATCCTCGCGAGAAAAAATACAGCTGCCAATGCAGAAGCTGAGAAAAATTTAGGAATACAGATTAATGTACCCGCTTCTTACCAAGTTGCCAAGTCTGTTCCTAACTTTTTATGGGTAAGACAGCCAACCCCTACCGCCAATCGTGCTGATATCAGCCTGTTTTTTCATGTTGAAGATTATGTCTCAGAAGAGCAGACTTTTCCTGAAAACATCCTGAAAATCAGAGACTCAGTAGCAAGAAATCATATTTTTGGCGATCCTGATGATCCTACCTCTTATGTAGTAACTGAAAAACAAATCGTTCCAGCTTTCCGAAACATGGTGATAAATGATAATTTTACCACCGAAATAAGGGCTTCTTGGAAGACCAACAACATCAGTATGGGCGGTTCTTACCTGGGTTATCTCATGGTTGATGAGAAAAAGGGTAAATTATACTACATTGAAGGCTTTGTATTTTATCCCAATGAAGTTCATCGGGACGCCCTTCGTGAAATTGAAACCATTTTGCTCAATACAGATGTAAGCTGGATTCCGGATCAAGGGGCCTAAAACCCAAATAATTCGGCTTATATGGCAATTAAAATTCGCAAGGAGGACGCACTAAATTATCACACTCAAGGTTCTCCCGGGAAAATTGAAGTAATCCCGTCCAAACCCCTTTCCAGTCAAATGGACTTGGCTTTGGCTTATTCTCCAGGAGTAGCTGAACCATGTAAGGAAATTGAGGCTGATGTAGAAAATGTCTACAAATACACGGCTAAAGGAAATCTTGTCGCTGTCATCTCAAACGGTACTGCGGTGCTGGGATTGGGAGATATTGGGCCAGAAGCTTCCAAACCCGTAATGGAAGGAAAAGGCGTACTTTTCAAAAAATTCGCAGGAATTGACGTTTTTGATATAGAGATCAATGAAAAGGATCCAAAAAAATTAATCGAAATTATCCGATCCTTGGAGCCTACTTTCGGGGGAGTCAACCTGGAAGATATCAAGGCTCCTGAATGCTTTGAAATCGAGCAGACTCTTAAGCGGGAAATGAATATTCCTGTCATGCACGATGATCAGCATGGAACAGCAATTATTTCCGGAGCTGCACTTCTCAATGCTTTGGAAATAGTTGAAAAAGATATTTCCGAAATCAAGTTGGTAGTAAATGGTGCTGGAGCATCAGCTGTTTCCTGTACCCGATTCTACATGTCACTGGGCGTGAAGCGTGAAAACTTGGTGATGTGTGACAAAGAAGGTGTAATCCGTCAGGATAGACCAGAATTGGATGATATCAAAAAAGAATTTGCTACCCATAGAGACTTGCGCACTTTGAGTGACGCACTCGCAGGAGCAGATGTATTTTTAGGTCTTTCGGCAGGTAATATTGTATCCCAGGACCAAATCAAATTGATGGCAGCAAATCCAATTGTATTTGCGCTAGCCAACCCTGATCCGGAAATTGCCTATGATTTGGCAATTGAAGCTAGAGAGGATGTGATCATGGCTACTGGCCGATCTGACCATCCTAATCAGGTAAATAACGTATTGGGATTCCCATATATCTTCAGAGGAGCCTTGGATGTAAGGTCCACCGCCATCAATGAAGAAATGAAATTGGCAGCTGCTAAAGCAATCGCCAAGTTGGCGAAGGAGCCAGTTCCAGATATCGTGAACAAGGCTTATGGTGAAAGTAAACTAGGGTTTGGTCGATTCTATTTGATTCCAAAACCACTTGATCCAAGACTAATCACCACTATTGCACCGGCAGTAGCTAAGGCGGCAATGGACTCAGGAGTTGCTAAGAATCCAATTAAAGATTGGGCTGCTTACGAACTGGAACTACAGGAAAGAATTGGTATCGATCAGAGATTGATGTCAGTGGTTATTTCCAGAGCTAAGAAAGATCCTAAGAAAGTCGTATTCGCAGAAGCCGATAACCGCAAAATATTGAAGGCTGCCCAGATCATTCGGGATGAGAAAATAGCCAACCCAATATTACTTGGTAACAGAGCTAAAATCTTGACTTTGATCGAGGAAAACTCATTAGATCTGCAAAATGTAACCATCATTGATCCATTGGAGGAAAGCGAGAAACTTTCTCAGTTTGCTGATATTCTATATAAAAAACGTCAGAGAAAAGGTATGACCTTGGCTGACGCTTCCAGACTGGTAACTCAAAGAAACTACTTTGGTGCCATGATGGTGGAAACTGGTTTGGCGGATGCATTCATCTCAGGTTTGACTAGAGATTATCCAAAAACCATTCTTCCATCACTTCATACAATTGGAGTTAAGGACAAAACCAAGAGAGTCGCCGGTATGTATATCATGAATACCGATAAAGGCCCTTACTTCTTTGCGGATGCAACAGTAAACCTGAATCCAACAGCGGAAGAATTGGTGGAAATCATTGGATTGACTGCAGACGCGGTTCGATTCTTCAATATTGAGCCTAGAGTTGCTGTTTTATCATACTCCAATTTTGGTTCAGCTAAAGGAGAAATCGCTGAGAAAATGGCAAAAGCAACAGCCATGGCAAAACAAAGATTCCCAGGCTTGATCATAGAAGGTGAAATGCAGGCAAACGTGGCTTTGAATGAAGAGATCCAAAGAGATGTTTATCCATTCTCCCAATTGATCAACAAAAAGGCCAATACCCTGATTTTCCCAGATTTGGGATCTGGAAATATCGCATACAAGCTTTTGGCTGAACTAGGAAATGCTGAAGCAATTGGGCCGATTTTGTTGGGTATGAACAAGCCTGTACATATTCTACAGTTAGGTAGTTCCATCCGAGAGATAGTCAACATGGTGGCTATAGCAGTAGTGGATGCACAAATTGCAGGTAGACCATGATAGATTATTTGAGAGGAAAACTGGTTTTCAAAGACCCTACCTATGTGATCATTGACGTAGGAGGAATTGGATATCACGTCAAAATTTCCCTTCAGACATACAGTAAAATCAAGGATGAGGAGCAAATCAGGCTCCTCACCTTTTTACATATTAAAGAAGACGCTCATACCCTCTACGGATTTAAAGAAGAGGATGAAAAGCGTCTTTTTTTATTGCTGATTTCTATCAATGGAGTAGGTCCAAATACCGGCTTAATGATTCTGTCATCTTTGAGCTCCGAAGAAATCGAACAGGCAATTTTAGCTGGTGATGTTGCTACCATTCAACATGTCAAAGGAATTGGTGCTAAGACCGCTCAGCGGATTATTCTTGAGTTGAAAGACAAAGTCAGCAAATCCGGATCAGATGTTTCTACTAGTTCTTTGGGATTTTTAAAATCAAGCAATAAATTACGTGAGGAGGCGTTACAAGCCTTAATTACTTTAGGTTTTCCAAAAGCGGCTGCGGAGAAAAATATCACTCAGGTGCTCAAAAAAACCACTGGAGAAATTTCTTTAGAAGATTTAATTAAAGCATCTTTAAAGACCACATAATTTAAACTTGGATTGAACTTTCGGAGGATACTGACTTTTTGCAGGGGAAGGTCTCGAGGCAGTTGGCCTGTTTGCTTCATCCTGTTTGGATTGTTTCTGAGTTTATCACCCACTCAGGCCCAACAAACAGAGGCCGACACAACACAGACTCGAATCGACTCACTCAATAAGAGACGAATGTCTCCCTCATTTTTGCTTTGGCAAAATATGAGGACCAATCCCTTATTTCCGAGTAGAAACCCATATTTACGCCCTTATTCTCCTTTTTTACCGAGCCCCATCATTAATCAAAATGTAGAGGTCAAAATTGACTCTACCCTGAGATACAATATTGTAGATGAACTTGACAGTACCCGTGTTGGGAATGAACAAGAGTACGATTTTGACCAATTCTCAAAAATTCAGGAATACAAAGTCCGACAAGATTATTGGAGAAGCCGTGCCAGGGGTGGAGATGGAGAAAGTGCCGTAGAAGGAAGAGGATTGATACCTCCCCTGACGGTAAGCCCTAACTTTGACAGAATTTTTGGTGGCAGTGAAATCAACATCACTCCTACAGGTTACGTCAATCTGGATTTTGGAGCCATATTCAGAAGAATAGATAATCCCACTCTACCCATCAGGCAGCAGCGTAATGGGGGGTTTAATTTTGATCAACAAATCCAAATGGCTGTCAATGGCTCTTTGGGTGAAAAGATGAAAATCGCCGCAAACTTTGATTCAAACAATTCCTTTGATTTCCAAAATCAAATGAAATTAGAGTTCAACGGCTTTGAAGAAGATATCATTCAGTCCATAGAAATCGGTAACGTTTCTATGCCGGTTCAAAATAGACTAATTCAGGGAGCTCAAAATCTATTTGGTGTTAAAACCCAAATGCAATTTGGTAGGCTAAACGTCACTGCTGTGGCATCCACTCAAAGAGGACGAAGGGATAATTTGGTGATCGATGCAAATGGTCAGGGAAGGTCCTTTGAAATTCAGGCTTCCCGCTATGATGAAAACCGACACTTTTTCCTTTCTCACTTTTTTAGAGATAATTATGAACGCTGGCTGAGAGGATTGCCCCAGGTCTTATCGGGAGTGAATATTACCAGAATTGAGGTGTATATCATGAACCGGGCAGCCAATACTGAAACCCTGAGGAATTTTGCTGCTTTCATGGATTTAGGCGAGGGACGCAGACTTTTGAACCCAAATAATCCAAACGTAGGCCCGGGAGACTCTAATGCTCCGGCAGGAAACAGAGCTAATCAGCTTTTTGGAAATATTGCAAACAACCCATCCTTTAGACCTTTTGATACAGGTTCACGGGCTATTGAAAGTTCATTGGGGCTGAGAAAAGGAGTTGACTTCGAGCAAATCAACGGAGCCAGAAGATTGGAACAATCAGAGTATTTTTTCAATCCTCAATTAGGTTATATCTCTCTTTTTAGAAGACTTCAAAATGACGAAGTCTTGGCTGTTTCTTATGAATACACCTATAATGGACAGGTATACAAAGTCGGAGAACTAACGGAAGATTATCAGAACAGGCAGGAAGATGAGTTGATTTTCCTCAAATTATTAAGACCTGCAAGAATCAATACCCGAGTTCCAACCTGGGATTTGATGATGAAAAACGTCTATAGTCTCAATGCCAGTCAAATTTTGAGAGATGGCTTCCAACTTCAGGTGATCTATAGAGATGATAGAACAGGCTTGGACAACCCTTCCCTTTTAGAAGGCCAAAATGTAAAAGATGTCCCGCTGATTCGATTGACTGGCTTAGATAATCTCAATCCACAAAATGACCCGGCTCCAGATGGAAACTTTGATTTTGTAGAAGGACTAACGATGATTTCCAGTCGGGGACTTTTGATATTCCCCAAACTGGAACCTTTCGGCTCCAATCTTGCCTCCCAATTCCTTCCGAGTGAGGCGGTTTTGAGAGAAAAGTATGTTTACGATACGCTTTACGCTACCACCCAAGCAGATGCCGAGCTAGTTACTAGACTGAATAAATACTTTATCAAAGGTAGATTGACTGCAGGTTCGGCCAGTGAAATTCAGTTACCAGGACTGAATATTTCTCCTGGATCAGTCATTGTCATGGCTGGTAATATTCCTCTAACCGAGGGAGTGGACTTTACAATTGATTACAATGTAGGTCGACTTGTCATTATCAATAATGCGATTTTAGAATCCGGAAAGCAATTAAATATCAGCTTTGAAAAGGCAGATTTGGTTTCATTCCAGACACGAAGTTTGTTAGGTACCCGTTTGGATTACCTATTTAATGACAAGTTCAATGTTGGCGGTACATTCCTTTATCTGAATGAGAGGCCTAATGTCACCAGAATAGCTACCGGTAATGAGACTCTGAGGAATAGCCTTTGGGGATTGGATGCAAATTTCTCCGATGAGTCAAGATTCTTGACCAAGCTGGCTGATGCATTGCCATTTACTGATACCAAAGAAACATCCTTGGTTCAGATCAGTGGTGAGTTTGCGCATTTAATTCCAGGCACTTCCAACAGAGTCAATGGAGAACAAGCATCATATATTGACGATTTCGAAGCAGCAATCACTCCATTCAATTTGGGTGGCGCAGCGAACCAAAACTGGAAGCTAGCCTCCACTCCTGCCACTCCGGACAATAGATTTGATTTAAGCAATCAAACTGAAGATAATCTCGGAGCTGCTTATAGAAGAGCAAGAGTGGCTTGGTATAATATTGACAATATTTTCTACAGAGAAAATGGACCGGGAGTCCCTTCCAACATCACTCGGGAAGATCGCCGAAACCACTATGTCAGAAGAGTAGTTCCTCAGGAAATTTTCCCTCAACAGGATAGAGATGTGATCATCACACCTGAGCCGCTTTTTGAAATGGCCTATTTTCCAAGTGAAAGAGGGATGTATAATTACAACCCTAACTTAACTGCAGATGGACTTTTACCTAATCCGGAACTGAATTACGGAGGGGTAACGAGAGCCATTACCACGGAAGTGGATTTTGATAGAACCAATATAGAATATGTGGAATTCTGGCTTTTGGACCCATTTATTCAAGGTGAAAATGGACGAGTTCTGGATGGAATTTTCAATACCAATAACACCACGGGAGGAAAGCTATTCCTGAATTTGGGTGATATTTCTGAGGACATCATGAAAGATGGAAGCCATGCCTTTGAAAATGGATTGCCTGCAGATGGAGATCCTTCAGAAACCCGAATTAATGAATGGGGAAGAATTACAAGAAAACAGTTTTTGCTTCCGGCATTTGATAACTCTGAAACAGCCAGACAAAATCAGGATGTAGGATTGGATGGCTTAAAGAATGAAGATGAAGCCGCATTTTTCCAATCCAGGTTTTTGGATAGGTTGAGCGTAACTCCACAGGCTTTGAATCAAATCAGACAGGACGTTTCCGGAGATCTTTTTCAGTACTATTTGGACGAGCAGTTTGACCAAAACAATGTCAAAATCCTGGAGCGTTACAAGAAATTTAATGGTATGGAAGGAAACTCTCCAGTTACCGCCAACCAAAATTTACCTTACACCCCTTCAGGATCCAATAATCCTGACAACGAGGATTTAAATACCGATAATACCATCAACGAACTTGAAAATTATTACGAGTACGAAATAGACTTAAGACCAGGAAATCTGGAAGTAGGTCAAAACTATATCGTAGACAAAGTAACCCATACTGAGGCTGGAGAAACTGTGAATTGGTATCTCTTTAGAATTCCGGTTCGCCAGCCTGACCGCACACAGGGTGATATCACAGGATTCAAGTCTATTCGATGGATGCGTACCTATTTGACAGGGTTTAGTCAGCCAGTTGTACTTCGTATGGCTAATTTTAGAATGATTGGAAGTCAATGGAGGGTATTCCAGGAATCTCTTTTTGAGAGAGGATTTTTTGAAATTCCTGAGCCAGACAATTCCAATGTCACTGTGGATGTGGTAGGGATTGAGGAAAATTCGCAGGGAAGTGATACCCAAAGCCCTTATGTACTTCCTCCAGGAATTGTCAGAGACAGAGACAATACTTCCACTGTGGAGAGAAGATTGAATGAGCAGTCTTTGAGAGTTTGCGTGGAAGATTTAGCAGCCCGAGATGCCCGTGCAGTATTTAAAAATGTCACTTTGGATTTGGTTCAGTTTGAGCGAATCAAAATGTTCTTCCACGCGGATAGTGAAGATGCTTTGGATGGTGAATTGACGGCATTCCTGAGAATTGGAACAGATTATACAGATAACTATTATGAGATAGAAGTCCCTTTGATCATTACTCCAAAGGGAACGAGAGATCCAAGGCAGATTTGGCCACTGGAAAACGAGATTGACATTGCCATTCAAGAAATCGTGGACGTAAAAATTGAGCGGGATAATATGAGAGTTCCGCTCAATCTCCCCTACTCTAAAACAGTAAGGCAATATAAAGTGACTGTGGTAGGTCGACCTGAACTGAATCAAACCCAAGGCAGCATGATTGGGGTGAGAAATCCAGGTACCGGAGTGGGAGGAAGTAGAAGTGTTTGTATTTGGGCAAATGAATTGAGAGTAACAGGATTTACCAAATCTAATGGCTGGGCTGCCAATGCTTATATCAATGCCAAAATTGCTGACTTGGCCGTGGTTTCGGCATCCATAAGACATAATAGCATTGGCTTTGGAGGGCTGGAAACCCGTCTTTCTCAAAGAGCTAGACAGGCTACTACTCAATACGATATTTCCACCAATGTCAATGTAGACAAGCTACTTCCAGAGCAATTGGGAGTCAGCATTCCTATGTATTTCAGTGTGGAAAATTCAACCACCCGACCTGAATATGACCCATTAAATCCTGATGTGCCATTTGAATTGGCACTGAGGAAATTTGAAACTGATGATGAACGGGATGAATACAGGCAAATTGCTTTGGATCAATTAATTCGAAAAAATATAAGTTTCAATAATGTCCGAAAACTCAAATCCAATCCTGAGGCTCCGGCACGTTTTTATGATATCAGTAATTTCTCCTTTTCCTACGCTGTAGGAATGGTATCTCAAACCAACGCACAAATACAGCAATACGATTTCAAAACGAACAGGGGAAATGTTACCTATTCTTATTCACCCAAGCCTCTGAATTTCGAGCCTTTCAAAAGCTCAGGGGCTCTCAACAAACCTTACTTATCATTGATCAAAGATTTCAATCTGAACCTTTCCCCAAGCCTGATACTTGCAAGGCTGGATGTAGATAGAAGATTCCTGAGATCACAATACAGAAATGATCAATTGAGTACCAGTGGAGTGGATCCTTTATTCCAAAAGTCATTTTTCATGAATAGGTTCTACACCTTGAATTGGGATTTGACCAAAAATCTAAGGGTGGATTATACCGGCACTGTGATGGCTGTCATCGATGAACCCCAGGGAGATTTGGACACACAGGAAAAGATAGACTCTGTCCGAACCAATTTTTGGAATTTTGGAAGAAGGACTAATTATAATCATACGGTCAATCTAAACTACACCATTCCATTCTCGAAGATACCTGCTCTAGATTGGGTGCGCTCAGATTACCGATACAATACCACTTATTCTTGGCTTACTGGAGCCATAGGCCAAAGAGATACCTTGGGAAATACTATTCAAAATACCCGTGAGCAAACTATCAACGGGAAATTGGATTTAGTACGACTTTACAACAAAAACAAAAAGCTTTCAGCGCTGAATGCTCCTGCGAGACCGAGCATACCTGGCAGAAATACTGTCAATGCTGAGGATACGATTGGAACCCCTTTTACCAATAAAATATTGAAGTTACTAATGATGGTGAAGGAAGTAACTTTCAATTATGGGGTGATTGAAGGAACCTTCCTCCCAGGTTATCTTCCCAATACAGGATTATTGGGAATGGACAGGGCCTTTACCAATCCTGGGTTAGCCTTCCTTTTTGGAAGCCAAGATCCTAGAATAAGAACAGAATTAGCCATGCGGGGAGTCATGGCTCCAAGCGCCGAGTTAACCCAACCTTTCAGACAAAATAGAGCCGTAAACATGAGATTTGGGGCTTTGGTGAGGCCTGTTCGAGATTTCACGATTACACTGAATGCTGATAAACGGGAAGTTGGGGATTACCAAGAAATATTCAGGAACTCCATGGAGAATCCGGGGGAATATTTATCTATTAGTCCTACCAGAAACATGCAGTCTTATTCTGTGACTACTATACTTCTTGGGACTAGCTTCGCAAGAGATGATGAGCGAAACAACTCAGCTATTTTCAGTCAGTTCGAATCCAATAGAGCTATTTTCAAATCCAGACTGGATGCTGCCAATCCTGCTGCCGGAGAGTATGGAATTAACGGGCAGGATGTACTAGTACCATCTTTCTTGGCTGCCTATAAAGGAAAAGATCCAAATGAGTTTGATTTGAATCCATTCCCGAAAATCCCTGTCCCTAACTGGAGAGTCAATTATAGCGGTTTGTCAAGACTGAAAGGCCTAAGTGATATTTTCAGCAGCATTAATATTTCCCACGGCTATGCCTCTACTTATGATGCCAGCAATTTCTCCAATTCATTGCAATACCAGCAAGGACTGGAATTATTTAACAGTTTACAGCAAACCAGATTACCTAACGAGATCAATGATGAAGGACTATTTATCCCAATCTATGTCCTCAATCAGGTAGTGCTTTCAGAAAGATTTGCTCCATTGATTGGAGTTGACTTGCTAACCAAAAACAGGTTGAATATTACAGTCAACTATAATAAGGAGCGGAATTTAGGTTTGAACTTCTCCAACGCGCAAGTCACAGAGCAGCGTTCCAATGATTTTGGTATCAACATAGGCTATATCAAATCAGGAATGAAGATTCCATTTAAAATACAGGGAAGAGAAACTATCCTGAAAAATGATTTAACGCTAAGAATGGATATGAAAGTTGTGGACACGAGACAGGTGCAAAGAAAAATTGAAGAGAGCAGCACTGTCACAAATGGAAACTTGAACATTCAGATCAGACCTACGATTGGCTATGTGATCAACCAAAACCTGAATCTGACTATTTATTTTGACCGAACTATCAATGATCCACGCGTAACCACGGCATTTAAGCGAGCTTCTACAGCCTTTGGTGGACAATTAAGATTTAATTTATCTCAATAGATTTTTTAAAGAAGGGAATCATCTTATTTTTGGACTCCCTTATAAAAAATTTACCGAACATGAATTTTCCTCAAGAATTAAAGTACACCAAAGATCACGAGTGGGTGAAAATAGATGGTGATGTTGCTATCATCGGAATCACAGAATTTGCACAGTCCGAGTTGGGCGATATTGTCTATGTAGAAGTTGAAACTGTAGGAGAGACAATAGAAGCAGGAGAGGTTTTTGGAACAGTAGAAGCTGTAAAAACTGTATCTGATCTATTTATGCCATTGAGTGGTGAAATCCTTGAGTTCAATGAAGAACTGGAAAGCTCTCCTGAGTTGGTGAACGAATCACCTTATGAAAATGGCTGGATGGTCAAGGTGAAAATCAGTGGTGACCTGCCTTCTGATTTGATGAGCAGCGAGGAATACTCTGAATTAGTTGGGAAAAATTAATTCTCAATTTTGCGTTTAGTTTTTGCTATTTCCTGGTTATTGATTTTGGCAGTTGCCATGCTGACACCTGGAGATAAATTCCCTGAAATAGATGCTTTCGATTTTCAGGACAAATTAATCCATGTACTTTCATTTGCGATCTTAGCTTTTCTTTGGGCTGGCATCAGATTTCAAAAGAAAAAACAAGGGTTCCAGAAACTAAATATCCCTATTGTATTGGGTTTTGTGGTATTACCATCCTTTGCTTTTGAACTGGGACAGTTGTTTGTTCCCAACCGATCCTTTGATGTATTTGACTTGATTGTCAATCAAATAGGGGTTTTATTGGGAATATTAGCATATTTTAAGACTCTCTCCGTACAAAATCACTTGGATTAATGCATCATTATCCTTACAATTGTTAGACTGAATAAGAAATCATTTAACCTATATAATCAAACTCAACATGGAAGCAAAAAAGACTCCCAGTGCTGATTTAACCAAAAAGACAGGAATGTTCCTGAATTTGGGTTTGGCATTGGCTGTAGGAGCAACACTTGCTGCTTTCGAATGGAAGTCATTTGATGATGGTGCCTTGAAAGATCTAGGCATGACAGATGACAACTTTGAAGAGCTGCTCGATATTCCTATTACCGAACAACCACCTCCACCACCTCCACCACCAGTGGAGCAGCCTATCATCCAAGAAATTCCTGATGAGGTTGAAATCGAGGAAAAAATTGAGGTAAACTTTGACGTTGACGTTAAAGAGCAAACTGTAATCAAAGAGGTTGTCATTGCTGAAGCTCCAGTAGAGGAAAAAGCAGACGAAATCTTTGACGTGGTAGAAACTCAGCCTCAGCCACCGGGTGGTATGTCAGGCTGGAATCAGTATCTATCCAAAAATCTAAAGTACCCTACTCAAGCAAGAAGAATGGGTATCGAAGGTACAGTTATCGTAGTGTTCGTTATTAATACTGACGGTTCAATTCAAGACGTTGAAGTTTTGAGAGGAATCGGTGGCGGTTGCGATGAGGAAGCTGTTGAGGTTGTGAAAAACGCTCCTAAATGGACTCCAGGTAAGCAAAGAGGTCGTCCGGTAAGAACTCGTATGAGACTACCTATTAGATTTAAATTGAGCTAATCAATTAAATATATCAAGAAAGCCCAGCATTGTCTGGGCTTTTTTATTGCCAATTTTTGATAACTTTTAACATAGTTAATTTCTCTTAAATCACTAAATAACAGGCTTTTAATGTGTAAATTCTTTGGTAATTCATTTTTAACCACAAATCATATTACACATGGAACTGAAAAAGAACCCCAAAGCAGACGTCAAAAGGTGGTCTGGAACTTTGCTGAATTTTGGCTTGGCAACTAGCATAGGTCTGGCTCTCGCAGCATTTGAATGGAAAAGCAACCAAGGTGGACCTATCAAAGAAATCCCCAATACTCAACAAGCCTGGGAATTAATAGATATCCCACTTACCATACAAACACCTCCTCCTCCCCCGCCTAAGGCGCCGCCTGTTTTGAAGGAGCAACCCAATGACATCGAAATTGAAGACCTCCAAATTCCCATAGATATCAATACTCAGGAAACTGATAAAATCCCTGATGTAATTTTATCTGAGGGACCGCCAATAATAGACGAGGCTGATGAAATTCGAGACTTTACAGAAGTTCAAGCCTCATTCAAAGGTGGGATGGAAGCCTGGTACAAATACCTACGAGACAATTTGAAATATCCTCCACAAGCGAGGAGAATGGGCATTGAAGGAACTGTTTTGGTACGCTTTGTAATCAACAAGGATGGTTCTGTACAGGATGTAGAAATCATGAGATCAATTGGTGGAGGATGTGATGAAGAGGCTATCAAAGTAATTGAGGGTTCACCGAATTGGAATCCCGGAAAGATGGGAGGTTTACCTGTTCGCTCAAGAATGGTTATGCCAATCAAATTCAGACTGAATTAAAAAAGGGGCTTCGGCCCTTTTACTTTTTTCAAAAATGATGAAAGGGCATCTTTTATTTTTTATTTCACTTATTTTCAGGATGAATACAATTTAAGACCATGAAAAACTGTCTCATCCTTCTCTTTTTTCTAACTCTAATATCTTGTAAATCTGATAAGTATGATCTTATCATCATCAATGGTACCATTCTGGATGGAACGGGTTCGGATTCCTTTCAAGCCGATATTGGTATACTAGATGAGCGAATTGTAGAAATCGGTGACCTGAAAAATGCAGAAGCAAAAACTATCATAGATGCCTCAGGGATGGTGGTAAGTCCTGGCTTTATTGATATGCATACGCACTTGGAACCTATCATGGAAATGCCGGATGCCAAAAGTTTGATTATGCAAGGTGTTACGCTTGCATTGGGTGGGCCGGATGGAGGAGGACCTTGGCCATTCGGTTCATACCTGGATTCATTAGAGCAACTAGGAACAGGGCCAAATTTAGCTTATCTAATCGGGCATAATACCATTCGAAGAGAGGTAATGGGAAATGTCGACCAAGCCCCTACTCTTTCTCAAATGGACTCTATGAAAAACTACGTAGAGATGGCGATGAAAGAAGGTGCATTCGGAATATCCACCGGTTTAAAATATTTACCGGGCACATTTGCTAAAGTGGATGAGATCATCAGTCTTTCCAAAGTGGCTTCTTCTTATCAGGGTATTTATACATCACACCTTAGAGAAGAAGGATTAGGACTTATTGATGCTGTTCAAGAAGCGATTTTGATTTCGAAAGAAGCTGAAATCCCTGTTGTACTAACCCACCATAAAGCCATTGGAGTCAAAATGTGGGGGGCAAGCGTGAAAACACTGAGCTTGGTGGATTCCGCTAGAAAGGAAGGATTGGATATAATGATGGACCAATATCCTTATGCAGCTTCCCATACCGGAATCAGTGTATTGATTCCTAGCTGGGCCTTGGAGGGAAGCGAATTTTCCAATAGAGTGCAAGACCCCATCTTAAAAGACAGTATCAAATCAGGAATCATATTCAATATCCTGAATGACCGTGGAGGGAATGATTTGAGAAGGATCCAATTTTCAAGAGTATCTTGGAGAAAAGAATTGGAGGGTAAAACTCTACATGATTGGGCAATATTGGAAGGAATGGAGCCCACTGTGGAAAATGGAGCTGAACTGGTCATTCAAGCCCAACTAAACGGTGGAACCGGTACCATTTACCATGCAATGGACGAAGCCGACGTAGAACGAATCATGAAGCATCCTATGACGATGATTGGTTCGGATGGGAGGCTTTCACAACCTGGAGACGGACATCCTCACCCAAGAGCCTATGGAACCTTCCCAAGGATTTTGGGATACTATGTAAGGGAAAAAAACATTTTAGACCTCCCTACCGCAATCCATAAAATGACCGGACTTTCTGCTCAGAGACTGGGGATTCAAGACCGGGGAATTATCAAAAAAGGCAATTTTGCAGATTTAACCATTTTCGATCCTGAAAAGATTATTGATCGCTCCACATTTACTGACCCGCATCAATATCCTACTGGAGTTCAATTTGTTTTGGTCAACGGTCAACTTATAGTCGATCAAGGTGAGTTTCAAGACATCAGACCCGGGAAAATTCTAAGAAAGAATAAGATGGATTAATATCGCTTTCTGGGATACCGATAGAAATCGTCATTTATAATTGAGATGGAAGACAGAAGATGGCAGACAGAAGGTTGAGTGATCTTATACTTTGAGAATATACTGAACTGTATTTTCTATATACTTCCATAAGGGAAGATATCGAGAATTAAACAAATCGAACTCATAAAAAAAGGGCTTTTCAGCCCTTTATTATAATACATTCATGGATTGTTCCTTAATTTTTTCAAGTTCATCCTTCATCAATATGACGTATTGCTGTATGCCTGCATCATTCGCTTTGGAACCAATAGTATTGATTTCTCTTCCTATTTCCTGACTAATGAACCCTAATTTTTTACCCTGATTGGATTCTTCTTTTAGGCTTTTTCTGAAATATTTGAGATGGGTATCTAATCTTACTATTTCCTCATTGATATCAAGTTTTTCAAAATAGTAGATCAACTCCTGCTCAAAACGATTTTTATCGAAGTCATTTTCATCCAACCATTCTTGGAAGTGTCCTCGAATTCGCTGTTTGATTTTTTCTTTTCTCTGCCCCTCCTCTGCTTTCACTTTTTCAAGTCCTCCAGCAATAGCTTCTATGTTTTTCAACAATTTTTGCTCCAGCACCTTGCCTTCATCAGACCTAAATTCATCACATTTTGCCAATGCCTCTTCGATCACTTTTTTCACCAATGCCCATTCAGCCTCAGTGTCACTTTCATCGGTATTGGTATTTGTGATTACAGAAGGAGCCTGTAATGCTAGTTTGAATACCTCCGCAGTATTTGCTCCCACTGTCTCAGAAAGATTCTGGAACTTGGAATAATAAGCCCTAAAAAGCTCCTCGTTGATACTGACTGGGATATCAGAAGTATTTTTAGCTAAAAACTCAATTGAGATTCCTACTTTACCTCTTTCCAGGACGGCTTGAGTCAGATTTCGAATTTCCAATTCTTTATCTGAAAACTGACGGGGACTCCGAATAGACAAGTCTAGAAATTTTGAATTGAGAGACTTAACCTCAACGTGAATCATAAACTCCTCATTCTCCCATCCGGCATTTCCGAAGCCGGTCATAGATTTAATCATGTGTGGTGGTTTTAGAAATTATAGCCTAAAGTTACATAGAACTTTAAATCTTCAGCCTCATAATTTCTGATAGGTCGCGCTACATCCAGTTTAACATAGTAATTAAGGAGCACTGTGCGTAGTCCAGCTCCATAACTTTGCAACCATGGGTTATTAAAATTATTTAAAACTATAGTAAAAGGCGAACCCTCAGTGTTGATCACTTCAGTATTCTGATCATTTACCCGCTCCCATGGAGCAGACTGGTTCCATGCCGAACCTATATCATAGAATCCAACAAGCTGGAAGTTCCTGATGAAATTGGATGTGATATTTCCTCTGGTGAGATAAGAGAAAACAGGGATTCGAAGCTCTGTGGTAAAAGTAATCACCTTATTTCCCCTGATTTCATCGTAATCGTATCCTCTCAAATCCACAAAATCCGCAAATAAAATATTGGAATTTTCTACCCCGTTCGGATTTCTTACAGGCGATGCCTCTGGTCTATTGGAAGGCGGTCTGTAGAATTCATTGAAGAGCCAGTTATCCATTCCTCCGACCAAATAGGTTTGAGGATTATTGCCAAAGAATGATCCAGCATACAATCTGGAAGCCAGCACAATATTTTTATGGATTCTTTGGTAATTCCTTATATCCAAGTAAAAATTACTGAAGCTTCTGGAGGAATTATTCAAGCCTTGATAGTGCATGAAACCAACTTTACCCTTCAGACCAGTTTGAGAATATAAACCGATTTGCTGGGTCTTGTCATAAACGAATTCCGCCTTTGCACCAGCATAATTTACATCAAAGCGATTTGCTGGTGAATTGGAACCCAAAATCAGGGAATCAGAATTCAAATTGAAATACTGAGTCTTTGCAAGGAAAGGAGCGACGTATATTCTAGCGTTGACATTTAAAGGATAAGCAACTCCAGTCTCCACTTTGGAAAGAATATACTTTTGGAAAGTGATATCCCCTTCTGTGATACGGATAGATCTTCTATCAAACCTTCCTCGGAAATCAAGTCTACTTTTCAAATATTCATATTCGAAGTACAAATCCCCTCCAGACCTGAAATCCAAAGCTTGAGTTACCCCACCCTGAAAAGAATGATTATCCAATAAATCAGTCATTTTTCCATGAAGGCTTATTCCAAAACCCCTCAATGGATCGACAATAAATCGGGTATTGATATTATTCGTGAAGAATTGTGGCTCCATTCTTCTAGGTCCAGTTACCCTTTTTTGAAGACTTTGCTTTCTAAAAGATTCAAGCAGATTGACTCTGTTTTCCTGGGCATTGGCTTGCTCCAAACCTTGCTGAGGACTAGGTAATGAGTCAAATGTATAATTTTCTGTATTTACCCCATTCCCTTTCTGGAATCTTAACCTATCCAGATTAATTGAGGAAGTGGTGTTGCTGGCCACTGTGTCCATTTTCACTTCCTCCGCTGGCTTAGGAACCGTTAGCGGAGCTGTTCGCTGAACTCGGGTCGTATCTTCCTTAGGAGTCTCTAATAGCCGTCTCGCAGCTATTCTTTCGTTCAAGCTTTTTGCCTGCTCCAACTGTACTCTCGGAGTACTTGGGGTAAAGCGATCAGCTCCACTGTAATTTTGCAAGATTAGGAAGCTCTCTTTTCCATCCCGAACCGAGAATGCTATTTTATTCATTCTCGAATTGACATCGAAAGACTCTAAACTTTTATCATAACCTGATATCTGGCTTGCAACCTGATTTCCCACATTGAGTCTCATCAAGTTATTAATGCCACTCAGGTCTGATAAAAATACCACTGAGTTGCTATTGACTTTTCTAGGTCTCACATTCTTACTCAAGGCATTGGTCAGTCTGCTAATTCGAATCGTGTCTCTTACTTCCAATAAAAATAGATTATAACTATCCGGGAAATCTTTCAGATTAGTTCTTTGCTCTGCAATGGAATCAGACTTTTCGGTGAAATTAGAAGAATAAATAATGGTCGAATCATTCAAAAACATAGGGGTCAAATCATCAAACTCATCGTTTGTCAACCTTCTTCCCTGTCCTCTGGTATTAAGAGTGTAGATATCTGTTTTTCCATTAGAAATGGCTGAAAGCACCATATTTCTCCCCGTACTGTTGAAATCCAAGCTCAAAATCTGGTTGATATTTCTGAGGAAAATCTTGTCTTGGGTGCTTCCGTCAATGGAGCGCAGTCTCAATGTGGTCAATCCTCTTTTGAAAGATGCAATGGCTAGGTTAGCTGAATCTCTCCAAGCTATGACTGGGGCTCGGAAGTTAGGGTCCTGATCTTCATAGACCGCCCCACCTGTAAAAAGAGTTCGCTCGAGTCCAGAGGTAACTTCTCTTACCTGAACTTTAAACTTTCCGCCATTATTGATCACATAAGCCAAGTTCAATCCATCCGGACTGAATTTAATATCATTGATGACACCTTCTATTCTCGGAGAGGTTTCAGCAATCGCTGATTCGCTGGATATATCTTGGAAGGTCTGGGTTACCTGCTCATTGATAGTGATGTAATACTTTCGCCAATCTTCTTTGAATGTTTTGTAGTTCAAACCTACTGTATTGGCTATACTATTTTCCTCATTTCTGTTGATTCTGGAAAGATTGAGTATGCTTGAAATATACCTTCTTCCATAGCGTTCCGCTATGTAGTTCCAAACGGATTGACCTACCAAAGCCGCCTCAATGTCAGTCAATTTGAGAATTTTCGGGTTTTCTTCCTCTCTGAGATAATGTCTGATATAATCATCCATTTCTCTACTCCATCCTTTCGCTAGGTATAAAGAAATACCTTCTACATACCATTCCGGAAAGGCATTCATCAAATTAGACTGAAATGCATCAGCTACAGATGCACCATACAACATTTCTTGGATGATAACTTTGGAAGTAGCGTATATCAAGTCTTCTTTAAAAAGATCCACTTCTCCTTTGTATGCTACTTCTGCAATTAATCGACTGAAGTTAGTTTGTCCTTCTTCGCTAAACTCCTGCTTATTCAAATTAAGGTTGCTTTGCAGCAGTTCTTCAGGAGTATTGTAAATGTAAATTTTAGGCTTGGTATAGGCTACATAGCCGATCATTTGAGTGAGTCGCTGGAACTCTGACTCCAAATATTCAATAGCCATTTTGGCATTGGCGCCTCCACGATCGTAATAATAAACCTCAAAATTATTGGAGGAATAAAAGTACCATTCGAATTCCTTATGCTGCACTCGGTTTTTCCCGAAGCGTTCTTGGTCAAATTGTGCTAAAGCCATTCCGGCGCTTAGCCAGAGGCCTAAAAAAAGAATTAATCGCGTCAACTTTATTTGCATTCTATACCCAGATAATGTCTAAATATAATTAAAATACCTAGTGATCGCTACCTCACTTGGAATAGGAGTGGATCGTGTAAGGTGATTCACCATGACTTGACTGTAAAAAGGGATCAATGACACTCCTTTAGCACCAAAACCATTAAATATGTAAACGCTCTGCAAGTCAGGATGTTTTCCTAAAAAAGGTTTTCTGTCCTTCGTCGCCGGCCTAATTCCTGTCTTGTGGCTGACATATTCTTCAACTGGCAGCTGAACTAATCCAGCTAGGCGCTCAGTCAATTCATTTTTTGCCCGTTCAGTTGGCCCTTGATCCAAGTCATGCCAAGTGTAGGTAGAACCCACTCTGTGAATTCCATCGCCTAAGTGAACCCTAAACACACCTCTATTTACGATGTAATCCGGGCAAAAATCTTGCTTCACCTCTAAAATTTCTCCTTTCACCGGAGCAAATGGTAAAAAACCGAAAAATTTAGACTGATTGGCCGCCACCCCATTGCAATAAATCACAGATCTGGCCTTTAGGTCTCCATAATTCCAAAATCCTTCTTGAAATTGGAGTTGATCCTCCTGTAAATAATCCAAAATGAGGTCCTCCCCGAAATATTCACTCATGCCCTCCATGAAGGCTTTACTATCCAGCCAACCTGAATTTTTCAGCAAAACCCCACCGTATGGATCCTTTAAAAATTCAGACTGGGATTCTTGATATATTTTTTGGATGTATTTGGAAAAACCTGGATCTGCACTATTTCCCATCCATTCATTCTGTTCTTCTATGGAAAGGAAAGGCCGGTAGATATTGATCGGGCGAAGAAAGCTTTTTTTAGTAACCTGCTCCAACTCCTGATAAAAAGGTTCAATCTCTGGAAATAACTGGTCAGCATTCCATGTTTTAACCATTTTTCTCCCTGTAACGGGATTGTATAGGCCGGCAGCAATTTTGGTAGATTGATTTAAATCAGGCTGATCCAAAAGCTTGATTTTAAATCCGGCTTTCTTTAGTCTATATCCTAATGCAGAACCTGCCAAACCTTGACCTATGAGCAAAAAATCTATTTCCATAACCCAAAATAAAGGTTTTATTCCTTAATTTGTTTCAAATGGAAATACAAAAACCATGTTGAAAATTAAGCGCTTCACATTCAATCCTTTTCAGGAAAACACCTATATCATCTATGATGAAAAAGGCTCCGCTGCCATTATAGATCCTGGTTGCTATGAACCTGAAGAGAAAAAAGAATTATATGACTTTATCATTCAGGAGAATTTAAAACCTGAACTGTTACTAAATACCCATTGCCATGTAGACCATGTCTTGGGCAATGAGTGGGTTGAGCAAACGTACAGCATTCCTTTTTTGATTCATGAAAATGAGATTCCTGTTTTAAATTCGGCCAAGGTTCTTGCACGCAATTACGGATTTCCTGCCTACAGGGGAATTGAACCGGATGGATATGTGAGTCCGGGAAAGGAAATTTCGGTTGGACAGGAAGAATTACAAGTATTATTCGTTCCTGGACATGCTCCCGGTCACGTAGTGTTTTATCATCCTACCAGCAAAATCTGTATTGCAGGCGATACACTTTTTAGAGGAAGCATTGGAAGAACAGACCTTCCGGGAGGAGATCATGATTTACTTTTGGAGAAAATTAAAAGTGAGCTTTTCAGCCTGCCGGAAGATACCATCGTATATCCAGGTCACGGACCTGAAACCTCCATAGAATTTGAAAAGATTTACAACCCTTTTGTAGGTAAAAACGCGAGCTATTGAAATTTTTGAAACATATTCCTAATGGCTTAACCCTTATGAATCTCCTTTCGGGAGTGATTGGGATTAGCTTCGTCTTGAACGGAAATGTTCTTTCAGGCGCATATTTCATAGTCTTATCCGCTGTTTTCGACTTTTTCGATGGGTTTGCTGCTCGCCTATTAAAAGTTTCAGGCGAACTGGGAAAACAATTAGACTCCCTAGCGGACTGTGTATCATTTGGAGTATTGCCAGGTTTCATTTTGTTTCAACTTACTTCTGAGGCTACCAACAACACTTACTTGCCATATCTAACCTTGATCGTTCCCTTGATGTCAGCCATGCGCTTAGCAAAATTTAATATAGACACTAGACAAAGTGATCGCTTCATAGGACTTCCTACTCCAGCAAATGCTTTGTTTATCAGTACTCTGCCCTACCTAGCTAAGAAATGGTTTTTGATAGAAAACTCACTTTCCAATCCCTGGACTTTGATCATTATTGCATGGGTGTTTTCGATTTTATTAGTGAGTGAAATTCCACTGATTGCCCTGAAATTCAAGAACTTTTCGCTCTCGGATAATGTATTTAGGTTTGTGTTGATTGGATTGGGAATTATTTGTATCGCTTGGCTTGGATTGGGAGGAATTCCGATCATTATTCTTGCATACTTAGGACTCTCCTTGGCGGAAAATGCGTTGAAGACTTAATGAATTTAAATTCCAGAATATTTTTTTTCTTCCTGCTGCTAGTATGCAGTTTACCGCAAATACTTTTTGCCCAAAGCCCTTTATTCAAATTTGAAGTCACAAAAGAAGGGATTTATAAAATTAACCCTTCTCTCCTAACTCAGATTGGAGCAGCAAATTTATCAGAAGTGGCGATCTATGGATATCCTGGCTCCATACCTCAGCAATTAAACAATGAATCGCTTTCACTAAGGGAAATCCCAACTTTACTTGCTGGAAATGAACTGCTAGTCTATCTGCAAGGCCCACATGGTTTTTTTATTAATCCGGAAAATAATCTTTCTTATCAGCATCATATTTACCGTGACACACTTTCTTATTTGATAGGAAAAAAGACAAGCCCTAAACGAGTAGAGTCTATTTCCGCCAGCAGTTCAGAAGTTTCAGCTTCTACTCTTTATCAATGGTCTGCTATAAAAGGAGAAGAAAATAATCTTCTCAATTCTGGAAGAACTTGGTATTCAGCCCCAGTTTCTACGGGGAATATTCGATCTATTCCGATCAGAAAATCAGGCAATACGAACGCTGCTTGGAAAGTAAATGGGGTTATCATGGCCCAATCATTATCCAGCTCCGAGCTTAGGTTATCTGAAAGTGGACAAAGCTTTTTTTCTACACAAATAGATCCCATTCCCAATACAACTTATGGAATCAAAGGCAGAGAAAAGGCTTTTAAATCCGAGCTAAGGCCCGCAGGAAATGAGCTGAGAACCATTGAACTTGGATTAACCAGTTCAGATCCAAATGCAAGAGCCTACTTCGAGCATATTCAAATCGGAGTACCTTTTTCCACTTCCAATTTGAAATCAGGAGTTTATTTTTCATTAGAAGGATCTTCTTACACTATTTCTGATGCCAATTTAATAGTCTGGGATGTCAGTGATTTTTTCCAACCCAAATCTTTTGCCCCCAACTCAACCCGAACAATTACCTCCAAAAAAATTGCTGTAGCAAGTTCAACTGAAATTCCTTCGATTGAAAAGGTTAGTCCTATTTCATCCGAACTTCGAGCTGATACATTTTGGCCCGAATTACTGATCATCACATCCGAAGCCTTTTACTCGGAAGCTGAAAGACTCAGAACTCATAAATTGAGTATGGGTGTTTTAGCAGAGGTGGTGATTACCAAAGATATTTATGATTCCTTCGGATATGGAAATAGGGATGTGGTGGCCATTAGAGATTTTATAGCTTATCATTATCATAAAGGAGGCAACTTAAAAAATGTGCTATTCCTGGGTAAGGGTACATTTGACTACAAATCCAAATTGGGTGGAAGACCGAATATTGTCCCCACTTACAGTAGTAGGAATAGCCTCAATCCATTGACCACATATAGCTCTGATGATTTTTTCGGCCTAGTGGAAATGGGGCAAGGAGTCTGGGAAGAGAGCCGTGAAGGAGATGAACCTATGCAGATAGGAATTGGGAGGTTACCTGTGATCAACCTCCAGGAGGCCTCTTTGCTAATCAATAAAATCATCCAATATGAATCGCAGCCTCTGTTAGGAAACTGGCATAGAAACATCTCTTTTATGGCGGATGATGCAGATAACAACATCCATTTGAGAGATGCGGAATCCCATGCTAGTTTTCTCAAGCAGAATCATCCGGCTTATTTTCAAAATAAGATCTACTTAGACAGGTTTGAGAAGGTAAGAAATGGAACTACCCAAAGATCTCCCAAAGCCAAAGAAGCCCTGAAAAAAACATTGGACGAAGGAACCTTATTTCTGAATTATATAGGGCATGGGAATGAAACAACCTTAACTGCTGAAGAAGTCTTTCGGGTAGAAGATATCGCAAACTGGCCTCAGATGAAGCATTTGCCACTTTGGATTACTGCTACTTGTGAATTTGGAAGGCATGATAGTCCATTTCTGCGTTCATCGGCTGAAGAACTCTTAATTGCCAAAGGCAAAGGTGCAATCGGATTATTGACTACAGGGCGACCGGTTTTTAGCAGTGTTAATTTTTCTCTCAATCAAGCTTTTATTCAAGAAGTTTTTAGAAAAGAGAATGAGGAATTTCAAGACTTGGGCACCATTTTCAAAAACACCAAAAATCAGAGTTTGAATGGAGCTCTCAATAGAAATTTCTCACTGCTTGGAGATCCCAGTATGAGGTTGGCGAGACCTAATCATTCTATCCGGCTTGTTTCATTAAAGGATGAGGCAGGAAATGACATAGAACAAATAGCACCCCTTCAGGAAGTCAGCTATGAGGCAGAGATCATTAATGCTTCTCAGCAGCTGGTTTCAGAGTTTAGTGGTGAGTTTGAAATTGACTACAGAGGACCTCAGCAGGCAATCAAAACGCTGGGAGATGAAAGTGCACCTCTTGAATTCCCGGAAGAAAGTCTGATTTATTTCAAAGGGAAAGGACAAGTTAGAAATGGGAAAATTCAGGGAAAATTACTACTGCCTCCCCTCTTGGCCGAAAACTTCGAAAGCAGTAATCTCCGTATTTACGCAAAAGATGAAGAAAGTGGGAAAGATGCCTGGGGGATTGAAAAAGTAGAGAGCGGAGGGCAAGCGAATGAAATTCAAGATGAAGAGGGACCCCAAATAGAAATACAGCTAGAAAATCAGTCCCAAGCTCCATTTCGTTTTGCATCTACAACTTTATCCGCAAATTTCAGTTTTACAGATAGTTCGGGAATTGACATTACAGGATTAAGAGAAGGAAAGCAATTACTCCTAGTTATTAATGATGAGCAGGAGATTTCCCTAAACAAGCTATTTAATAGTCTATCTGGTAGCTATACAAAGGGAGAGGTCGTGATGGAAATTTCTGGATTGAAAGAAGGAAAAAACAGTCTAGAAATCAAAGCCTTTGACTTGGTAGGGAACGGAAGCACTGAGATGATAGAGGTGTTGGTCGAAGGAAGTAATAAACTTCAAATCTTGGATCAAAAAGTTTTTCCGAATCCGGCTAAAACTTTAACTAACTTTGAAATAAAGCATAATCGGGCAGGCGAAAACCTGCTTATTAGGCTGGAAATAATAAATTTAGAAGGAAGGATACTATTCGCAGAAAATCAGCGTTTAGTGGAAGCCAAACAGATTATTGGGGATTTGACTTGGATTTTTTTACAAAATCAAACCAAATATCCAGCAAAAGGAACTTATATTTACAGAGTAACGCTTCAGTCAGAGCTTGACGGTTCTATGGACTTTACAAGCGGTAAAATTGTTATTGAATGAAATTAGAAGCCATTAGGAAGCAGATTGGATTACTCGCGGGAGCGTTCGTGTTAATGGGATATTCAGCTCAAGCACAGAATTCTGTTGTCATTTCCGGCCAAGACCCAGATCGGAGAGTGATTACTACAGCAGTTCCATTTTTAAATTTTGCTCCGGATTCCCGACATTCTGCTATGGGGGATGTGGGTGTTGCTACGCGTCCTGATGCTAATTCAGCTCACTGGAATAGTGGTAAACTTGCCTTCGTAGAAGATCAAATGGGTTTTTCACTCTCTTATTCTCCTTGGCTGGGAAAATTGGTGAATGATATGTCCTTGAGCTATCTAACCGGTTTTTTTAAAATTGATGAAAACTCAGCATTCGGATTTGACCTTCGCTATTTCAACATGGGTGATATCCAGTTGACGGATGGAAGAGGAAATGAATTGGGTGAATTTAACCCGAGAGATATTGCTTTAGGCGCAACTTATTCAAGAAAACTTTCTGCCAATTTGGGTTTGGGTATTTCAGCTCGATTTATTCATTCCAATCTATCTGGCAGTATATCTTCAGTTGGAGGCAGTGAAAGTAGACCTGGAGTCAGTGTTGGAACTGATGTAGGTTTATACTACAGCAAGCCTATTCTTGCAGGCTCTAAAGAAGGTACTTGGTCATGGGGAGTTAACATTTCCAATATTGGTCCTAAAATCACCTATAACAGTGCAGATGATCTAGATTATATCCCTACCAACTTGAGAATTGGTACGGCATACAGCATAGATATTAACGAAATGAATTCAATCACATTCGCATTGGATTTCAACAAGCTTTTAGTACCTACTCCACCTGTATATCAAACCAATCCAGACGGTTCTCTAGCCACTGATGAGAATGGAAATCTGATCATTTCCAGAGGTAAAGACCCAAATAGGGCTTTGATCTCCGGGATGTTTGGATCCTTTGCAGATGCTCCAGATGGTTTTTCCGAAGAAATGCAGGAAGTAACCGTTTCTTTCGGTGCTGAATACACTTATAATGATAAATTCTCTCTTCGTACAGGGTATTTTTATGAAAATCCAACTAAAGGAGGAAGAAGGTATTTCACCATGGGGGTTGGATTTGACTTGAATAAACTCGGGTTTGATTTTTCGTATTTAGTCCCACAGACTCAAAACCATCCATTGGCAGAGACGTTAAGATTCTCTCTACTTTACACTATTCCCAACAATTAATTTGTGATGCTAGACAGAAGGCTTGCTCCGGAGTTTAGAATTCCGGATGATTTTGATTTGATAGAGCCTGAAAAACACATTCTCCAATCAGGAGCCAATGTTTTTCATATGCCTACGCCCAATTTGGATGCGGTGAAAATCGAAGTAATTGGTAAAGGACAGAGAGCAAATCTTCCCCTTTCTCAAACATTGTTGCCTTCCTTTACACTTCAAATGTTGGCTGAAGGCACTCATAAAAGAGATGCCGAACAAATCGCTAACTTTTTGGATTTTCATGCCAGTGAGATCTCTCCTATTCTTACTTTCGGGCATGAAGGCATGAGTATCTTGAGCACTAAACTCCATATTTTCGAAATACTTCCTCTTTTCCTGGAAATGATAGAGACTCCAACTTTCCCTTTGGAAATGCTGGCAAAAAGAAAATCTCAGAGAAGATTGAGTATTCAACTGGAGAAAGAAAAAACTGCATCCCGAGCTAGTCAATTATTTAGGCAATCGCTTTTCGGAAAAAACCACCCTTATGGAGTGGAGATTGATTTCGAACATGTAGATGAAATCAAGCAAGAGCAACTTTACTTCTATTCCTCACAGCTTCTTTGGCAGAACTTGGAAATATTTGTTACCGGAAACTTCTCGAGTTCAGAATGGGAAAAGTTAATAGAATTCTTGGAGCAAATTCCGAATAGAAAAGGATTGGAACCCATTTTACTACCTCAACCTGAACCGATTGACAGTTTTCATGAAATTAGAGAAAGTGCAGTGCAGAGCAGTGTACGGGTTGGAAAATTTTCGATCCCAAAAACGCATCCTGATTTTATTCCTTTGTCAGTTTTCAACACCATTTTGGGGGGATATTTCGGATCAAGACTGATCAAAAATATCCGGGAAGACAAGGGTCATACTTATGGAATTTATTCCAGTCTCGCTGAAATTGGCGATATCAATTACTTTGTAATTGCAGCGGATGTACAAAAGGCATTCACCGATGAGGTGATCCGGGAAATCGAACACGAAGTGCAATTATTGTGTCAGGAGCCCTTGACTCAGGATGAATTGGAGATTGTAAGAAACTACCAAATCGGGCAAATGCTTTCAAGATTCAGTTCTGCTTTTGATTTGATGGATAGGTTTAGAGCAGTTCATCACTCCAGCCTAGACTTAGATTTTTACCAAAAAAAATTAAGCTTCTTGAAGGAATTTTCGGCAGAGGATATCCTGAAAATCGGTAAAAAGTATTTCAAAGATCAACAGCTCACCCAAGTAATTGTAGGCTAGGTTGCCCTAACGTACAGCCAGGAAAGATCTAATTTTACTTTTGCCCAAAGCTTGTAGATACTGAAAATAGGCGTCTTTAATCCTGTCTTTTCACCCAATTGAACAAGACCTTCTGCTACTTGGAAGTTTCCTGACCAGAGGGCGTGTTTCAATTCATACTGCAATCTTTTTCCCAAAGCTTTATTTTCAGAAGGAGTCCTATTCATTTCCAAAGCTTTTTCACAAACTTTCAAAGTGCTGGGCAACATCTTAGAACCATAGCGCTGGTATTGATTTCCAGACATGGAATTGTATAACTTTCTTTTCAATACACCTATATGATCAGAAAACACCAGATTATATTTTCTGGCTAATCTCAATTGGATGTCAAAATCTTCATAATAGAGATCAGGATCATAGCCTCCCTCCTTTTTTAAAATAGCTGCATTGAATACTACCGTAGGCGCACAGATAAAACTTCTTTGTAAAAGCGTCTCATAAATAATCCCCAATTCAATTACTTCTGAGAGTTCGCCGAAATTATTCCTTTTATAAAATGTATGTATGGCTCCTCCGGGCTCCAAAATATAGGCATCTGAAAATACAAAGGCCGCATAGGGATCTTTTTCTAATTCCTGGATAGAGTTGGAAATATGGTCAGGATAAAACACATCGTCTCCCGCCAAATCTACCACATATTCCGCATCTGTTTGGAAAAGGACTTTGTTGAACAAGGCGCAATAAGGCTTGCTCTCCTCCAAATACAATGTTTCAACAGAGAATAAACCAGTGTATTGGGCTACCCATTCCTGAATTTTCTTCTTGGTCTGATCCTTACTTCCATTATCTATGATCAGCAGTTCTTTGTTATAATAGTCCTGCATGGCGACGCTTTCTAAGCTCTCCTTGATCCAGTCTTCATGGTTGTATGCAATGCAAATGATGACAACTTTTCCAGATTTACTCATCTTCATATGTCCTTAATCCAGATTATTTTATTGAATACATCATTTGAAAATTTTGCTTTAAAGAACATCAGGCTATGATTGGCTCCTGAATCTGTTTCCGAGGATCCAAGATCAATAAATTCTACCTTTTCATCAACAGCCAATTGAAATAGACCCCAAAGAAGCAAGTCGCCTAAATGCTTGAATTTAGTATTGGGATCTACAGCCGAGAGATAATAATACATACTATTGCTACTCAGTTTGACAGCCAAAGAATGAGCTTGGGCGATCCCTTCATTTTTTAAGGAAATCAAGAAATACCTTTCAGGGAAACTTGAGACTTGCTGAATCAGTCGGGACTCTTCCAAATTTACTTGATAGCCTCTTCTTTTATTCCAAGAAACAATCTCTTGTAAGAAATTAAAGTTTTGAATAGAACTTATGCAAAGCTCTAATTTCTGATTCTTCAACTTCCTTGAAAATGAGCTTGACTCAGACTGAATGAATTTTTTCATTCTTTTGGTTCCACAGAAAAAATGATGAGCCTGAAGCTTTTCCTGGACAAACCCTGAATGATATAAAAGATAATTGATCAGGTCTGCATCTTCTGAGTAAGGTTTGGGGGCTTGAATAATTTTGACCTGCTTAACACCAAGGCTTTTCAGCTCTTCCAAAACGTAGGCAATAAACTCTTCAATCACTTGAGAGTCTAATCCTCTTTCAAGCCAAAAGCCACCCATGGGAGCTTTAGGCAAGGAAATAGCATGGTAATCAGGAGTAATCCGGAATGAAATCCAACCCTTTAGCTTGTCTTTTTTATAAATAGTAAAATCGAAGGCTTCAAGAAAATCGGCTAATACCTCTCCTGCCAAAAAATAATCTTTGGATTCAATTTTTACAGCCTCACGCTGAAATATCACATGCTTTGTTCTATCCTGATCCAAGGCTTTCAAAATATGCTAGGTCACGAATGTAATCAGACTCAGAGAACTCTCGATCAGACATGCCAAGTAAAACTGCATCAGTGCTAAATAAAGTTTTTACCCAATGCATAGGTGGCACGAAAAGCCCTTTCCCAGGTTGATCCAATGTAAAGGATTGAGCTTGTTGCCCAGGTTGATGTACTTCTACCTGAATAACCCCATGCATTGCTACCAATACCTGAGAGTCTTTCCAATGCGCATGATTACCCCGACTTTCATTTTCAGGAACAGCAGTAATCCAAAAGCATCGCTGAATTCCTTTTGGGAATAGGTCGTTTTTTTCCCAAAAATGCAATTGCCCCCCTAGGTTCACCTTTCCCCCTAAATCGAGAATTTGTACTTTTTCCTTATTGATATGTAATTGCATTGCTCTGTTCAAGAGATCTAAAATTAAGACAATTCAAAGGGAAAAGGGATTACAATGCGTTAATTTTCTAATTTCGAAGTCTCGAATAATTTAGAACCTTGGAAGAGAATAAAGAAAAAGACAGTTTTTTGACCATTGCCAAGATTTCCTCCGGGCTATACAAGGATAAAAACAGCAAATTCCATTATTATGCTTTTCCTGTTAAAACCGAGGAGGAAATCAAAGAGCAACAGGCTGAGTTGAGAAAAAAGTACTACGATGCCAGACACCATTGTTTTGCTTATGTACTGGGACGTGATGGAGATATTTTCAGGGCCTCGGACGATGGGGAGCCCAATCATAGCGCTGGAGATCCTATCCTTGGGCAAATTAGATCCAACAATCTAACCAATATTTTGATCGTAGTGGTGCGGTATTTTGGAGGAACCAAACTAGGAGTAAGCGGGCTGATCCAAGCTTATAAGACCTCTGCCAGTCTGGCTATAGAAGAAAATGAAATCATAGAAGAACTTGTAAAAGAGCAGATTCAAATCAAGTTCCCCTATCCTGCTATGAACGAAGTAATGAAACTGGTCAAGAGATTGGACTTGGAGATTTTACACCAAAAAATGGAATTAGACTGCGAAATGACTTTAGAATTTCGGGAAAAGCTCAGGCCCTCAGTATTAGAATTTTTAGAGGAAAGTCAGGATATTGAAATTTTAGGACTTGAATAAAGCGTCCAAATACCCATCCTTTCTTAGCTTTTTGAATATCTCCAAACATGCCCAGGCATCTGTGGCTGCATATCTCTGCTGCTTCTCGGTCAGTTCCTCTGCTTCCCAATTCGAAACCTGCTCTGATTTAGATATTCTCATCCCCAAGACCATAGCGCAAAGATTTCTTACCCCCACATTGTGAAAGCCCACTTTCTTGAGTTCATCATTCAAATCGAAAAATGAATTGGGATAAAAAGAATCAGTCAACTTGCCCAATGCTTTGATGTCATCATGCACAGCAGCACCAATTTTGACGATATTTTCCTTTTCCAAAAGATTTCTGACCGAGTCCGGAAAGCCCACCTCATTCAAACGAAATAGAAATGCCTGCTCTGGCGTGGAAAGCTGCAATAAGGAAACTTGATTGATGATACCTTTTTTGAAGGATGGCTTGGTCTCGGTATCAAAACCCAACATAGGTTGATCCTCGAGAAAATCGACTACCTCCTGCACATCATCTGCCTGGTCAATCAGGTAAATTTCGCCTTCAAACTGCCCTAAAGGAAGAGCGTTTACTTCATCTTTGCTAATCCGAAATGGAATCATGCCACTAAACTTCTTCCTCCTCGTAATAATTAATACCAATGTTCAAATACCCATAAAGAATGGTCATAAACGGGCTAATAATATTGAAAAAACAATAAGGTGCGTACACTAATGTAGCCACTCCCAATACCGAAGCCTGAGTTGCTCCACAGGTGTTCCATGGAACCAGCACTGAAGTTACTGTTGCTGAATCCTCCAATGTTCTGCTCAGGTTTTCAGGTTTCAATCCTCTCTTTTTATACACATCTGCATACATTCTACCCGGAACCAAGATCGCCAAATACTGATCTGAAGTCGTAATATTAAAGAACACACAAGTTGCTGCGGTGGAAGCAATCAAAGACCCTACACGATGAACTTTCTGAATTACAGCCTCAGCCAAAACCCGTAGCATGCCACTTACTTCCATAATACCTCCAAAGATCATCGCACAGATAATCAACCAAATGGTATTAAGCATCCCTCCCATTCCTCTGGTCACCAATAATTCATTCACTACATCATTACTGGTCACAACAGATATCTCTCCGTAAAGAGACATCATCACTGCCTTAAAACTCAAATAAGCGTACGAGCCACCTTCATCAGCAATCAAGGCAATTATTTCAGGTTGAAATATAATTGCAAACACTCCACCTAGTAGAGCTCCAACCAATAAAGCAGGAATTGCAGGTACTTTTTTCACGATTAAAACCAATACCACCAAGGGCACGATGAATAACCAACCGTTGATATTAAAGTTTTCCTGAATCACCTGAGAAATTGCCTTCACATCATCGACAGAGCCATTTGTTTCATAATTGAAACCTATAATGATGAAAATAATAAAGGTAATGGTGATAGATGGAACCGTTGTTTTAGCCATATGCTTGATATGGGTAAATAAATCCGTACCCGCCATTGCTGGAGCTAGATTGGTTGTATCAGAAAGTGGCGACATTTTATCACCAAAATAAGCACCAGATATAATGGCGCCCGCAATAATTCCTTCTTCAAAACCCAAGGCCTTCCCAATTCCTAAAAGCGCTACACCTACAGTGGCAACAGTAGTCCAGGAACTCCCGGTAGAAACTGAAACAACAGCACTGACTATACAGGCAGCAAATAAAAATATGGTTGGGTTTAGGACCTGAAGACCATAATAAATCATCGCAGGAACAATTCCTGATAGCAGCCAAGTACCGGCTAATGCACCAATAAGAAACAAAATCAGAATACTGGACATAGCTGAGCTAATGCTTTTTACCATGCCATCTTGCAAAGTTTCCCAATGGAATCCAAGTCTGTAAATAGCTACTAAGGCAGCAACTCCAGCAGATAAAATCAAGACAATTTGATTGGAACCCGACAGTCCATCCGTACCAAAAACACGGATATTGAGAACCAGCAGAACTATCAAAAAAATGAGTGGAATCAGTGCATCCAGCACTTTGGGAGCTCGAATATTCTCTTGCATTAATCAGTAATTGGTGATTGAAGTCTTGAATCTAACCAAAAAAAATCAATTCCCTTTTCTCAAAAGGTCGCTAAGTTCTTTTCCTGCCTGCCATCCTAAGGCTACTCCCATTCCTCCAAGTCTTACTCCGGCTGCTGTTTTAAGTCCTACTTGCTGTATCAATGGAGACTTTTTGGCTCCAAAAGCCATGATTCCTGTCCATTCTCTATCCCATTCAATAGTTTTTCCAGGAAAAATCACCTCTTCTGCCAATTTTATCAAATGCTGTTTGATTTTGGGATTTACTTTATTTTCGGTTGTTTTTTCTCCTTCAAAATCCACATTTCTGGCGCCTCCCAGCAAGAGTCTTCCATCTACTACCCTAAAATACACGTAGCCCTTGTCCAAATGAAAACATCCCTTCCAAGGAATTTCAAACTCTAAAGGTTTAGAAACCATTACCAAACCTCTTCCAGGTTCCATTTCAGACTCTTTCCAGATTTTTTTGGTAAATGCATTGGAGCAAATGGCAACCTGACCCCCGAAAAATTCAAAAAACGGATTTTCAGACTTATCGGTAGCCAATATTCTTCCAGTGTCTTTTTCAATTTCCAGTACCTCTACTCCAGTTACGATTTTGACTCTCAATTCACCAGCTAAGTTCCAAAGGCAACTCAGGTATTTGGCGGGATCCAACTCACCTTCGAATTTATTTTTCACCACCATCTTGATTTTATCTGAGAAACCCATTTTCTCAAACTTCTTGACCTTGGAGAAAACTTTTCCTCCAAAGCTTTTTTCAAGAAGTTGATTGATTTCAGGAATCTGTTCAACTGCCCCAAGCTGGTCCTCTTCTATTAGTTCAAAACCTCCATTATGCTTATACGCCAAGGCCTTATCCCCAAATTCTTTCCTGATCTTTTGGAGTCCTTTATATCTTCTATTCACCAACTCCACCACCTCATCTTGGGTCATACTCCAAAAATCATCCAATATTTCTGTTAAGGATCCAAAACATGCAAAACCAGCATTTTTGGTACTGGCTCCAACTGGAAAAATTCCTCTTTCCAAAATCAAAACACTGGCTTTCGGATTTTTACGCTTGAAATGAATAGCAGTAGAAAGGCCCACAAATCCTGCCCCCACCACAATCAGATCATGATTAAAAAAGTTTTTTGACTCCCAATAGCTAAACATTTTGGTTCAGTTTATAAATTTTGAAATAGAGAATTTGTAATTTAAAATCAAAGATGAGGAAAAACCCAAATAGCTATGAGAAAAATTGATGAACTCCTGCATGAATATGGCCTTAGCCATCAGAATCCGACCAATAAATTAATTCACTGGATTTGTGTTCCGGCTATATTTTTCAGCATAGTTGGGTTGATTTTCAGCATACCTGAGGGTCCCCTTCCCGAGTACCTTCCATTATTGGGAAATTTTGCTAATTGGGCAACCATTATCCTTTTCTTGGTATTGGTTTATTATGTAACACTATCAGCACCACTATCATTAGGAATGTTATTTTTCTCTGCTCTCTGCCTGGCTTTAGCCAACTTTCTGGACATCTTATTCCCCGGCAAGCTCTGGATGATCAGTTTGGGTATATTCGTTATCGCCTGGATTTTTCAGTTTTATGGACATAAAGTAGAAGGAAAAAAGCCATCTTTTCTGAAAGATGTTCAATTTCTAATGATAGGCCCCGCTTGGTTGATGCATTTTATTTATAAAAAATTAGGCTTAGCCTATTGATTTGAAAGCAAAAAAGGAGCTAAAAACTCCTTTTTATTTTTTAGAGAAAATCTCACTGACACGCTGAAGTGAATTCTGATTTTTTGGAGAGTAAATACTTAACAAAATGGATTGCTTCTCTCTCGCAGTTAGTCTCCAGTTCAGGGAAGCCCTTTGCATGGTTTGTTGACTGCCTGTGAGTTCTTCGGCCTGAACCAATTCCGGGGCATATTCAAACTCAATTTTTTCCAATGGAAAAGTCATGGACTCTGCCATATAATTGAAGAGAACCTCATTTTGAATGGTTTGAACATTGTCCCAATTGGAGTAAATATTTTTCAACGGGTTGAATACCTTTTCAAAAATTCGGGGGACAGGACTTTCTGGAATCTCGGTTGATTTTTCTGAATCCCTGATTGTAATCAATACTACTCCAGAGGTATTTTCAGCTATCCATTTTTGAAATACATAGGTAAATCTCAAAGCATCCTGAATCCCAAAGTTATCTGATAATCCTGTATCCATCGTCTCCATAACAGGCTCAGAAGGCAATTGCACATTGGGAGTAATAAAAGGAAAAGTAGCGCTCATTCTCAATGCAGAAAGAAAGCGTATGTCTTCTGCATCCTGCTCTCTGAAAAATCGCAAGAAATCTATGCTTTGTTTTTTCTCATCCAAACCCAACTTCCCCATCATAGAAGTACCCAAATAAGACATGGAATGAGGAGAGATAACCAGCTTTCTTCCATCATTGGTTATCAAAGAAGTAACTGGTAAGAGAGGGATTTTCCCACTTTCTTCAGGCTCCTTATAAGCATGCAACGGTTTATCCATGATGCCATCAGTATTGATATTCAACTGATTTTCAAAAGCATAGCCTCTATCCTTCAGATAACGCCTATCGTTATATTTGAAATATTGATTTCTGATCAAAAGATCATTGACTAGTAAGGAAAAGATAATTGGGTTGAGGTTATCAGCCGACATTTGATCCAGATACAAAGAATCTGTGGGGTTGACGGAAGGATCTTCCAAAGACCTGAGGTAAATTTCTCTGAAAAAAGCCTCTCCTAGAACCCCTCCAGAAGCACCTGTGAATAACTCTGTATGTTTAATTACTTCACCATCATTGATAGCATATAAATTTTGCAAGACTGATAATGTCCAAAGTGCAGCTCGCTGACCTCCACCGCTAGCAGCAATCAAAACCATTTTTGGTTTTTCTTCTACTAGGTTCCCTTTCCAATTATCAAGGATTTTTTCAGTGTTGAGCCTATCCTTTAGCACCGTGTCTGGATGCAGGATTTCATTGAGTTTATCCAGCGTATAGGAAGCTTTTTCTGTCTGATAATTCATCCCAAAAGCTTCATGAGGTCGATTTAGGAAAGGAAAGTTGGAGAAATAATTGGCTAATAGAATAACTGAAAAAACAATTACTGTAGCCCAACTCCTCAGCCAAAAACTGACCGCTCCTACCAACATCACCAAAATTGCAAGTAGTAAAGTTGCTGACGTGGCTGCAGGTAATTGAAGTATGGGTTCTTCTTTGAAAAAGCCTAAGAATAAAACGAAGATTATTAGAAAAATCTGAATCAGAAATAGATTGAGATGATTCTGATCAAATACCCTTAGTAATTTCCCACTTTCAAACCTTGCAATATCCGGTCGTACAGGAACCAGTCTTAATTTGAGATTGAGATAATAGTGTACTTGACCTTTCTTTGATTTAAGATCTTTATATCTACTCAGCACATTGGCACGGGTTAGTCTTACTTTTCTCAGGCGCTTATCCACTGAACCGGCAAACAGAATAAAAAAATCTTTATTGGTAAAGGCAATGTATCCGAAAATCAAACTATAGGAAAGGATACTTCCTAAGGTAAAACCACCAAAATACCCGGCAACCTGCCATTCTGTTTGAAGATTATTCTGAAGTTGGAACTCCACAAACCTAAAGCAATAGCAAGCATAGAAAATGGTGGGAACAATGGAATTATTAACGCAGAAATGAATAAAAGGCTTATTGATAACTGCCAAAAAAGGAAACTCCCGGCTATCAATAATATATGTTGTCATGTGATAGGCCATGGTAAAGACTGCGAATCCAATCCCCATCAACATAAAGCTCAACCAAGAAACCTCATGCAAGTATTCTGGATCCAAGAATAAAAACGGGATACCCAAAACCACTCCAAAACCTTCAAAGGTAATTGCCAATAGCAGGACCCAAACCAGGATTAAGGCCAGATTTTTCTTGAGGTGCAACAAGAAAAGTTGGATGGGAAGACTATTCCAGAATTTATCTTTCATATGACTGATAAAAGATACGTTTTTTCTTAAAAGGGAAAAAAATTAAAAATCAGCCTATTGATTATCAATTCTTTAAAATTTTCCTTTCTCAAGGCTCATTATTTTCTGCTTTCCAAATATGGCCTTTCGATCTATAACTTTTACCTTCAGGCTCAAATTAGAATGATATGAGAACTTGGTTTTTGTGCAAAGTAAAATATGCTAAAGAAAATGAGCAGGGCCTGCTCAAAAATATATCTGAGCAGTACCTGGTAGATGCTGTGTCTTTTACTGAAGCTGAGGCAATTTTATACGATAGACTTGGCTCTCAGATTCGTGGTGACTTTCAGGTGACCGGAATTAGCAAGAGTAATATAGTGGATGTGTTCTTTTATGAGGATGCTGATCTTTGGCACAAATGCAAAATCACTTACTTGGTAGCAGATGGAGAAAGTGGTAAAGAAAAAAAGGTAACCCAATACATGATAGTTACTGCTGAAGATGTCAAACAAGCATTCGATAGAATTCAGGAAAGTCTCAGCAATATGCTGGTAAGTTTCCGAGTACCTGACATCACTGAAAGCCCAATTGTAGAAGTCTTCCCTTATGAAAAAGATGAGGAACTGGCTTTGCCTCCGGGAAATTTCAAACCTCTGGAACAAGAAGCAGAGGAAGAAGATTAAAACCTCTCTTTCAAATCCCCCAAAGCCTGCCTCTGGGGGATTTATTTTTTATTTAAACAAGAGCGTCAATTTGATGCCTGACAATAAATTGGATCAAATCATCCAATGAAATCTCCGCTCGCTCACAAGCATCGGCTATATCTTCTCTACTTACCTGTGCTGCAAAAGTTTTATCCTTGAGTCGCTTTTTCACTCCTTTGACTTCCATTCCTTCATAGCCATTGGGCCTCATTAGGGAATAAGCATGAATCAAACCGCTCAATTCATCAAAGGCATAGAGCATTTTATCCATTTCTGTTTTTGGATCTACACCAAAGTATTTAGGACCATGGGAAGCAATAGCTCTGATGATTTCAGGATCAATATTTCTAGCCTCTAATTCCTCCACAATTTTATTACAATGCGTTTCGGGCCACTTTTCCCAGTCCGCGTCATGGAGTAATCCAGCCAAAAACCATTTATGCTGAACATCCTCTGAATAGGCTTTTTCTTTTGCATAAGAGCGCATCAAATGTCCTACCTGCCTCATATGAGCAATTAGTTTTTCATTTTCTACCCATGCATGCAAAAGTTCAAATGCCTCCTTTTCCGAAATCACATTTCCGCTGTTTTGAGGATCTCCAAACTCAGTTCTATTTAAATTCATTGCAGAATTATTCATTTCATATACTTTTTAATGTATTTTATAATATATTTTATGTAATTTGATTTGTTTTTTATGTATTTTTGAAAATGAATCACCCCAAATCCATCCACTACTTGGCTCAATTTGCCATAAGGTCAGATTACTTGATGCAAGTAACCTTGGATAAAAATGGGATTGTATTGAATTCTGACTCAGGATTGGGACCTACCCCATCGCTTTTCGAGAAAAAAGACAGGCCCATTCAATTTGCAGACTGCTTTCTTTCTTCTGATTGGGTAAAATATGAAAATAACCGCTTAAAAGCATGGCAAAACCACCATCAATCTTTTGTGGTGGATCTTCATAAAATCTCTTACCCATCAGGGAATTTAATTAAGACCAAGTGGGAGTTTTTCTTTTTAAGCTCAGAGATAGGAACCTGTCTTGGAATAGGGCACCCTATTGAAAGCCAAAAACCTTATAACATCGGTTTGGGTGATTTCATGGACAGTGAGGACTCCGCCAATGAAATCATGGATACTATCCTTGAAGATAGACTATTGGGATTTTGGGAGTTCAACCCTTTTGAAAAATCAAATACCATTTCTTCAGGACTAGCTCAAACGCTGGGATATTCAGAAGAAGAAATTTTGTCATCTGAAAAAATCTCATGGGAAAAACACATTCACCCGGAAGATTTCAAACAGTTAACCATCGATTTAACCAAGCATTTCAAAAGTTTTGGCAACATCCCTTTCAAGCGGGAATTCAGGTTGATTTCCAAAAGAAATCAAACTATCTGGATCATGGCTTTTGGTCGGACTATTCAGTGGACCAAAGAGCATCTTCCTAAGAAAGTTCAGGGAGTAATTTTGGATATTACAGAAAAGAAAAAGCAAGAGCTATGGTTAAAAGAGCACCATTATTTCCTCAAGGACTTGGCATTTCAGCAATCTCACACCCTAAGAGCTAAAGTGGCCAACATCATGGGGCTATTAGATGTGTTGGACATAGAGCAACAATCCATTGAGTCTAAAAGAATTGTAGAAATCATCAAGAAAGAGACTCAGCAGCTCGATCAGGCATTAAAGAAAAGTATCAAAGAGTCCGTCAATCAAAACAAAACATTTGAAAAAGAGGGAATCTCTTCCTCTTTAGACTTGGATTAGAGATTCCTTATTTTCCATTTTGCTTTGAGGTAGCCCCAAATTACTTTGGGGCTCATGCTTTTTTTCCTCTGCTCGCTTCAAGCATATCCCACATTTCCTGAGGAATCTGATCCAGATTATTAAACTCTCCAGCTCCTTTCAACCATTCTCCACCATCTATGGTCATTACTTCTCCATTGACAAATGAGCTAAAATCTGAAACGAGGTAAGCGGCCAGATTTGCCAACTCCTGATGTTCTCCAACTCTCCCAACCGGCACTTTCTTGGCAGGATCAAACTTTTTCACCAAATCCCCTGGAAGAAGTCTACTCCATGCACCCTCTGTAGGAAATGGTCCCGGGGCAATAGCATTGGATCTGATTCCATACTTGGCCCACTCCACGGCCAAAGACCTTGTCATAGCCAATACTCCGGCTTTGGCAGCTGCTGAAGGCACCACATAACCTGATCCAGTCCATGCATAGGTGGTTACAATATTCAAAAATGTTCCATTCTGCTTTTTGGCGATCCAGTCCTTTCCTGCTGTAAGGGTCACTTGTGATGTACCTTTAAGAACTATATCCAAAACCGTATTGAAAGCATTGGTGGAAAGCCGCTCCGTTGGACTGATAAAATTACCCGCGGCATTATTTAATACTACATGGATTTGCCCAAACTCTTTGGTAGCATCTTCCCACATTTTCTCCACCTGATCAATTTCCCTGACGTCACAGGCTAGTGGAAGAACCTTCCCTCCTTTCTCCTTCATCATCTCCTCAGCTGTTGCATTTAAAACATCTAGTTTTCTTGAGGTGATAATAAGATTTGCTCCTAGTTCCAAAAAATACTCACCCATAGAGCGTCCCAATCCAGTACCTCCTCCAGTGATCAAAATATTTTTCCCTTTTAATGCCCCTTCCTTGAGCATGCCTTCGTTTAAAATCATAGAAATTTTGGATTTATCTTTCTCCAAGATAAAGACTCGGCCTGGTAATTGAAAGAACATTAAGGCCGATACGAATTAAATTTTAAGATGATTTAAAAAGTTTGACTGGGCCTTTTATCATTTTCTAGTTTAAAAATCAGATAGTATCTCAAGCTATGAAAATAGGCTAAAGCTTAAAAACAAATAATAAACTGATGAAACGAATTCTTTTCTGGGCGTTATTTGCAAGTATTGGATTAAGCTCCTGTCAGGATGATGTGGATAGAACTATCCAAACCAATCTTCCGGTGGAAGCGAGGCAACTTTTGGATAATTCTCTCAATATCAGCGAGTCTCTTTTTTTTGCTATCCTGCGTTATGGAGATTACCAATCTCCCAATACGATTATTCCGGGGTGTCCAACAGTTACTTTCACTGAATCCACCAGAACTGTTACCCTCAACTTCGACACAAAAATCGCTTGTGAAATCAAAAATCAAGTTGAACGAAAAGGGCAAATCATTCTTCAATACGGACTCAATTCACCTACCTCAAGCTGGACACTAACTTATCAGGATTATCAGTTTGGGGAGTTTAAATTACAGGGAGTCAGAACCTTTACTCCCAAAAGTTTGATTGAAATTCAAGAATCCTTTGAAGACCTCAGAATTATTTCAAAAAATGAAGCAGGAACAACCATCAATGGAAACTTAACTCATCAAATTTCAAGGACACTTTTTGGAATCAACACCATCAATAGTACAGGGGAAGTTACAGGAATAAACCCCGTAGGTCGATCTATTCAATTGATTGTGAATGCTCCTAGAAAATTGGAAGCGACCTGCATCAGGTCAGGAAAAGTATATCCCCGTGCTGGAAAAGAATCTTGGAGAATCAGTAGAGAACCCGGCAAATCAGTTCTACACTCTTTGGAATATGTGGCAAAAGACAGTTGCAAAGTAGATGCCTTTGCTCAGCTCTCCGACGGAAGAAAATTACTTCTCAATCCATAAAAAAAGCCCCGAATCACTTCGGGGCTTTGATACTTTAATTCTTAACGAATTAATATCTATAGTATTCAGGCTTGAATGGCCCTTCTACTTCAACACCAATATATTTGGCTTGATCTTCAGAAAGAGTATCGAGTTCAACACCCAATTTGGAAAGGTGCAATGCTGCTACTTTCTCATCCAAATGCTTAGGAAGCACATAAACACCAGGCTTATATTCTTCATGCTTTTCCCAAAGCTCCAATTGAGCTAAGGTTTGGTTTGTGAAAGAATTGGACATCACAAAAGAAGGGTGGCCAGTAGCACATCCTAAATTCACCAATCGGCCTTCAGCCAAAATGATCAATTCTTTTCCATCCAAATCATAAAGGTCCACCTGAGGCTTGATCACATTTTTTGTGTGACCATAGTTTTTATTCATCCAAGCCATGTCGATCTCATTATCGAAGTGGCCAATGTTACAAACGATAGCCTTATCCTTCATTGCTTTGAAGTGCTCGCCAGTGATAATATCCTTGTTACCGGTAGCAGTTACAACGATATCAGCTTCTTTCACAGCGTCAACCATTTTCTTCACAGCATATCCATCCATAGCAGCCTGAAGCGCACAGATCGGGTCGATTTCAGTTACAATAACTCTTGCTCCAGCACCTCTCAAGGAAGCAGCAGAACCTTTACCTACGTCACCGTATCCAGCAACAACAGCTACTTTTCCAGCCATCATTACATCAGTTGCTCTTCTGATAGCATCAACCAATGATTCCTTACAGCCATATTTGTTGTCAAATTTAGACTTAGTAACAGAGTCATTAACGTTGATCGCAGGCATTGGAAGAGTACCATTCTTCATTCTTTCATACAATCTGTGAACACCTGTAGTGGTTTCTTCAGATAGACCTCTGATACCAGCTACAAGCTCAGGATACTGATCCAACACCATGTTGGTCAAATCACCTCCATCATCTAAGATCATATTCAATGGCTGTCGATCTTCTCCAAAGAAAAGAGTCTGCTCGATACACCAATCGAATTCCTCAGCAGTCATTCCTTTCCAAGCATAAACTTGGATTCCAGCTGCTGCGATTGCCGCTGCAGCATGGTCTTGAGTAGAAAAAATGTTACAAGAAGACCAAGTAACTTCAGCTCCTAGAGCAACCAAAGTCTCGATCAAGACCGCAGTTTGGATTGTCATGTGAAGACAACCTGCAATTCTAGCTCCTTTCAAAGGCTTGGAAGCACCGAATTCTTCTCTCAATGCCATCAAACCAGGCATTTCAGCTTCCGCTAATTTGATCTCTTTTCTCCCCCAATCGGCAAGAGAAATGTCTTTTACTTTATACTGAATAAATTTTTCAGACTTAATTTCTGACATAGTGATATAGTTATTTAATACAAGACGTTTTCAAAAACTTTTGCAAAGGTACCGCTTAAAACCCGGAAATTAAAATTAGGTATGATAAACCGGAAATTGAATTTCCTTGAAATCAAAATATTGATTTTCACCATTTTCCAACTCCATTTCCAACTGCCCGTTTGGCCGCACATTGACAATTTTTCCTGAGAAAGAGTCATTTTTATGGTTGAAAACTGCTTTCTCTTGAAATAGAAACAGATGGTTTAAATATTCTGTTTTCAATTCAGCCCACTTTCTCTTTTTTAAGGCTATGTAAGACTGCTCTATTTGAGTGATCAATAGCCTAAAAATCTCCTCTAGATTAAATTCTGACCCTGTAATTTTTCTCAAGGAGCTAGGGCCTGATATATCAAAGTTCAATTGATTGATATTCAACCCTACTCCAACTACTGCAAACTCCCATCCTTTTCCGCTGTAGGAGTTTTCAATCAACATCCCTCCTATTTTACCTTCTCCGGGCACAATGAAGTCGTTGGGCCATTTGATCTGAATAAAAGGCAAATACTCACTTAAAACTTGCCTAATCCCATTTGAAACAGCCATATTTAGAAAAAATTGTTCAGAAACATCCATAAAATTTGGACATAGTACGAGAGAAAAAGTTAGGTTTTTACCTGGCTCTACTTTCCAGATATTTCCCCTTTGTCCTTTCCCTTGTGTTTGGTTTTCACAGATGACTATACTCCCTTCTTTGGCTTTGCCTTCCCTGACTAATTGGAATGCAATGTCATTGGTTGAGTGACAGTCTGACAGGAAATGCACATCTTTTCCCAAAAAAATGGTATTGGCAAGAATTTTATACATAAGTTTTTGGTTTGCCTGATACCGATTAGATTTACAGGCATTGCAAAATTAAAATATAAATATGACAGCAGAACAGCTGAGCAAAATCATCGTCAAAGGTATGGAGGAAAAAAAGGCCTCCAATATCGTGGTGATGGATCTAAGAAAAATTAAGAATACCGTAAGCGATTTTTTTGTGATTTGCTCCGGCAACTCAGACACTCAAATCGAGGCAATTTCCGATTCTATCGAAGAAATGGCTTTCAAAGCGGGAGAATCCAGCCCTTTCAGAGTGGAAGGCAAAAGTGGTAAACAATGGATTTTGATGGACTATGTGGACGTAGTAGCTCACATATTTCTGAAGGACAAAAGGGAATATTATGGTCTGGAGGAATTATGGGGAGATGCGAAAGTTACCCGAGTTGGTTAAAATCCCTCAAACTTTAACCAGATCAAACCGTTTTACCTTAAGTTTAGAGAATTACTTATCAATCAATGAGCGAAAATAATAAAAGCAAAAAATTTGTCCCCAAACCGCCTCAGAAGCCAAACTTCCAGCTTTGGTTAATTGTGGTAGCAGTCATGGTACTGATTGGACTTACTTGGATCAATCAGAGAGGTGCTATGGTGGACATCACTCAAAAGCGTTTTGAAGACATGTACACGGCTGGTGACGTAGCCAAGGTCATGATTGTCAAAAATATGGACAGAGTAGATATTACCCTGAAGCCAGCCGCTTTATCCAAAGAAAAATATAAAACCGAACTAGAATCGAATTCTACTTTTTTCAATCCAAATGGGCCTCATTATTCCCTACAGGTTGTTTCTTGGGATAAGTTTGCTACTGACTTTGGTGCCATGGAAGAGCAGAAACCGGACGAGGAGCGAATTGGATACTCAGTCACTACGGAAGAGAACTGGAGCAGCTGGTTTGGAAGCTTCGGCTTTCTCATCCTTTTATTCGTTTTCTTCTGGTTTATGATGCGAAGAATGGCTGGACCATCAGGCCCGGGTGGACAGATTTTCAATGTTGGAAAATCCAAAGCACAGCTTTTTGATGCAGAGAATAAGGTCAAAATCACATTTGATAATGTGGCAGGTCTGGACGAGGCCAAAGAAGAGGTTCAGGAGATTGTAGAATTTCTAAAAAACCCTTCCAAATTCACCAAACTTGGAGGTAAGATTCCTAAAGGTGCTTTATTGGTAGGACCTCCAGGAACCGGTAAGACATTATTAGCAAAAGCGGTAGCGGGCGAGGCTGGTGTTCCTTTCTTTACATTGTCTGGTTCTGACTTTGTCGAAATGTTCGTCGGTGTGGGTGCAGCTAGAGTTAGAGACTTATTTAAGCAAGCCAAAGAAAAGGCACCATGTATCATTTTCATAGATGAAATTGACGCAATCGGTAGATCCAGAGGCAAGGGTCAAATGCCAGGTTCGAATGACGAGCGTGAAAATACCTTGAACTCCCTATTGGTGGAGATGGATGGTTTTGGAACTGACACAGGAGTAATCGTTGTGGCAGCAACCAACAGACCGGATGTATTGGATAGCGCCTTATTGAGACCAGGACGATTTGACAGACAAATCTCCATTGACAAGCCAGATATTGTAGGTAGAGAAGCGATTTTCAAAGTTCACCTGAAGCCTATCAAAACATCCGATGATGTGGATCCTAAAAAATTGGCTGCCCAGACTCCAGGCTTTGCAGGAGCAGAAATCGCCAACGTTTGTAATGAGGCTGCCTTGATCGCCGCAAGAAGGAATAAAACTGCAGTAGACATGCAGGATTTCCAGGATGCTGTGGATCGTGTAATCGGCGGTTTGGAGAAGAAAAATAAAATTATCTCTCCGGAAGAGAAGAAAATTGTAGCATATCACGAGGCTGGTCACGCTGTTGCAGGCTGGTTCTTAGAACATGCAGACCCATTGGTAAAGGTAAGTATCGTTCCAAGAGGTGTAGCTGCTTTAGGCTATGCACAATACCTTCCTAAGGAGCAGTTCCTATATCAAACCGAGCAACTCATTGATGAGATGTGTATGACTTTGGGAGGTAGAGCTGCAGAAGAAATCATATTCGGAAAGATCTCCACCGGAGCCTTGAGCGATTTGGAAAGAATCACCAAAATGGCTTATTCTATCGTTTCAGTTTATGGAATGAATGAGAAATTAGGAAATGTTTCTTTCTATGATAGCAAGAGTGATGGCTACAAAATGACAAAGCCCTATTCTGAGGCTACTGCTGAGATGATTGATCAGGAAGTTCACAAACTGATTGAATTTGCTTATCAGCGTACTTTGGAATTATTGAGAGACAAGAGAAATGAATTGGAGACTTTGGCTAAGGAACTTTTGGAAAAAGAAATCTTATTCCAGTCTGATCTTGAAAAACTAATCGGAAAGAGACCATTTGCCAAAGAAACCACCTATCAGGCTTACACCAACAAAAAAGATGTGGTAGCTCCTGAAAGCAAAGATTCCGAACCTGAAGTCAAAGCTTCTGAATCGGAGGAAAAGAAATCAGAGGAAAAAGAATCAAATGAAACAGATTCAATAACAGTTTCTGAAACGGATACAAAAACTGAAAAATGATTTCCGACAAAAGCCCCGTTTTAGACGGGGCTTTTTATTTTTGTTTCTGAAATCTATCTTTCCGAATGTTTTCCCATCTGCAGAATTTTTCCCTCAAAGAGAAAAAAATCTATTTCGCCTCTGATTTTCATTTGGGAGCACCGTCTTCTGAAGCAAGCAAAAGCCGTGAAAAAAAGATTATTCAATGGCTTGATTCCATTCAATCAGATGCTGCTGCTATTTTTCTGGTAGGTGATATTTTTGATTTTTGGTTCGAGTACAAAGAAGTCGTTCCCAAAGGCTTTATCCCCTTCATTTCAAAAATCCAACAACTGAGAGAAGCTGGAATACCTATCCTGTTTTTCACGGGGAATCATGACTTATGGATGAAGGACTATTTCACGGAGGAACTTGGAATCCCCGTTTATCATCATCCAATTGAGTTGATGGTCAATGATAAGACCCTATTGGTAGGTCATGGTGATGGTTTGGGACCGGGAGATCATTCTTATAAATTCCTAAAAAAGATATTTGTCAATCCTGTTGCACAATGGCTCTTTAGATGGATTCATCCAGATTTAGGAATCAAGCTAGCAAAAGCCTGGTCAGGAAAAAGCAGGATAACCAACTCTGAAAAAGGGGAAGATCGGTTTTTGGGAGAAGAAGAGTGGCTTTGGCAATATTGTAAAGACTTAGAATCCAAGAGGCATCATGATCTATACATCTTTGGGCATAGGCATCTTCCTTTGGAACTTGAAGTCGGCGATTATGCGACATATTTCAACTTAGGAGAATGGGTCAGCCAGTTCACCTATCTTGAATTTGACGGTAGAAAGGCTGAGCTAAAAAAATTCAAAGCACCTGCAGAATAATAGTTTTTGAGTAAAGCATTCTAAATTCCTGAAATTGAATTGAAATAGGGTAAGCCATGAAATATTGCTGTATAGTTTTTTTTCTATTTCCTCTGAGACTGTTTGCTCAGGATGCCGTATTATCCAGCCCGATAGCCGATTGGGAAGTCAATCAATTGAGTTTGGTTTCCTTTGATACCAAGGATCAGATTTTTGCAAGCAATATTCAGGGAGATATTTTCCTTTTTGATTCGAAAGGAATAGAAAAAAATTACTTTTCACCTCCCCGTCAGGGACAACTGCATCAACTCGAAGCTGCTTGGACTGTGAATATTTTCACCTTTTCTTCAGACTTGCAGCAGTATAGAATCCTAGATAGGTTTTTAAATCCCCTGGCTGAAAATGGTTTTTTGCAAGTCAACGTCACCTTAGCCAAAGCAGCAACTTTAGGGAATAATAATGTGATATGGATTTGGGATGAATCTGATTTTAGCTTAAAAAGATTAGACTATCTGAGAAATACCATACTAGATTCCCAGCCTTTAAACCTAATTCTCAATTCGGAAAGCTTATCTGTCTCCGAAATCAGAGAATTTAAGAATCGCCTTTTCATGAATATTCCCAGTTCGGGAGTATACGTTTTTGATAATCAGGGGAATTTTATCAAAAAGTTTGATTTAAAAAATCAGGAAAGACTCTGCTACTTTCAGGAGCAATTGCTTTGGTTGGAAGAGGGCTTTATTTGGACTCTAAACCTACAGACTTTAGAGAAAAGACCGGCAATTCAAATACCAAATGCTGAATTTGAAGGTATTCAGATTGGACAAGAATTTATGGCTTTGACACATAAAAACAGGATTCAGGTCTTCCGAGTACCACAAGAACTTAAGCAAAAGCAATAAAAAATCCCCAAAGAATAGCTCTAAGGGGATTTTTTTTGGATTTGGTGGGATCTAATTATCCGATTTTCACCAATTCAATATCAAAGATTAAATCTTTTCCAGCTAATTGATGGTTAGCGTCCAATGTGATTTTCTCCTCATCTACGTGAGTTACAATCACTGGCATTGGTTGACCGTTAGGCCCCTGTAGGCTTAACTGCATTCCAATTTCCGGTTTGATATCAGCAGGCACCTGAGTTTTTGGCACATCAATCATCATATCATCTCTACGCTCGCCATAAGCTTCAGCGGCAGGAATAGTTACAGTTTTTTTATCACCCACAGCCATCCCGTGAACAGCCGCATCGAATCCTTGAATCATTTGTCCTCCACCAACAGTAAAGCCAAGTGGCTCTCTCTGAACTGAAGAATCAAACACACTCCCGTCTTCTAGTTTTCCGGTGTAGTGCACTTGCACATTGTCACCTTTTTTTGCTTGCATGATAATTTATTGTTTTTGTTAAAAGACAAAGGTACAAATTATAGTTGGGGAAGGAAAACCGAACAGTTCTGGAACATAGTGTCCGAAATCATTATAAATATGTACACTTGCGAACACTTTTTAATGAAAAATGCTGAAATTAGGCTTAGAAGCGCATTGGCATCATTTTCCCCTATTACTAGGCAAAACAGACAATCATGGAGAATCAAGATCTTGGCAAAATATTAATTATTGACGACAACGAGGACTTATTATTTGCTGCCAAAATGCTTTTGAAAAAGCATGCAAAGGAAGTGACTATTGAAAAGGATCCGAGAAGAATTCCATTTTTGATCAATAATAACAATTACGATGTGATCCTTTTGGATATGAATTTCCGGGAGGACACCACTTCTGGAAAAGAGGGATTTTTCTGGCTAAGTCAAATCAAAGAAATAGACCCCAAAGCTGTCGTAATTTTAATCACGGCATTTGGAGATGTGGAAATGGCTGTTCAGGCACTCAAAGAAGGTGCTACGGATTTTATCTTGAAGCCATGGCAAAATGAAAAACTCCTGGCTACACTTTCTGCGGCGGTTAGGTTGAAAGAGTCTTATAATGAAGTAGACAAGCTTCAGAAAAAGCAAAAGCAGCTTCAGTCCGACCTCAAAAAACCTTACACGGATATCATCGGAAGCAGTGCTTCGATGAAAAACATCTTTTCCATCATAGATAAGGTGGCACAAACTGATGCCAATGTCTTGATCTTAGGCGAAAACGGTACCGGTAAAGAATTGATTGCCAGAGCCATTCATGAAAGATCTCTGAGAAAGGACGAAATCTTCGTTGGAGTAGACATGGGAGCCATCACAGAAACCTTGTTTGAATCCGAGCTTTTCGGTCACAAGAGAGGTGCGTTTACAGATGCAAAAGATGATAGAGCAGGTAGATTCGAGATAGCGGATAAAGGCACTCTTTTCCTGGATGAAATCGGGAATTTATCCATGCCTCTTCAGTCTAAGTTATTGACTGTTTTGCAAAAAAGAGAGGTGACTAGAATTGGAACCAACAAGGCTATTCCGGTTGATATCCGCCTCATTTGTGCTACCAATATGCATGTGCATGAAATGGTCATGGAGAATACATTCAGACAGGATTTGCTATATCGGATTAATACCGTGGAAATTTTCCTTCCTCCTTTGAGAGAAAGACAGGATGATATACCACAATTAGCGAATCACTTCCTGAAGCAATACAGTCAAAAGTATAGAAAGGAGTTTAGCAGCTTTACTTCCTCTGCAATGGAATTACTTCAGCGCTATCCTTGGCCTGGTAATATCCGGGAACTTCAGCATGCCATAGAAAGGGCTATCATTATGGCAGAAGGAAATCAATTAGACTCAAGAGACTTCTTCTTCCTTTCTGCCAAACCTGCCTCAGAAAAAGCTCCAGTTTCCAATACCCTGAATCTGGATGATATGGAAAGAAGTACGATTCAGCGAGCAATTGATAAAAACGGAGGTAATATTTCCAAAGCAGCAAAAGAGCTGGGCTTGACCCGTGCATCTTTGTACAGACGATTAGAAAAATATGGATTATAAAGTAGGCTTACTGGGGCGAATCGCCCTTTTAGCCGGATCACTCTTTTTTTTAGCCTATACCATTATTGATGAATGGGGAGTCTTCATGATTTCCCTTTTCATCATTATGGTGATTATTCAAATCATTTTTTTACTTCGATATTCTGAGAGTTCATTCAAAAAAGTAAGGACTTTTTTGGACAACATTAAACAGGATAAGTATTCGCAGGTTTATCCGGTAAAATTTGACGGAACTGAAACTGATGACCTTCACATTGAATTCAATGCGATTTTGGCCAAACTCAAGGAAGATCAGGCAGAAAAAGAGGCCAATTACCAATACTTCCGATCAGTCTTTAAGCACTTGAGCATAGGCCTGATCACTTTTGGTGAAAATGGAGAAATCCAAATCATGAATACCTCCGCCAAGAGGATTTTGAATGTGGATGAGCTCAAAAACGTTGATCAAATAGAAAGCCTCAATAAAGAGCTTTTTCTGGCGATCAAAAGTTTACGAACAGGAGGAAGCGAATTGATCAAAATTGCTCATCCTGACGGGATCATGCAGCTATCTGTTTATGTCATTGAACTTTTGATGCGGGGAGAAAAATTCAAATTGGTATCCCTTCAAAACATTCAATCTGAATTGGAAGAAAAGGAAATGGAAGCATGGCAGAATTTGGTCAAGATTCTAACTCATGAAATCATGAATTCCATTGCTCCTATTTCTTCCTTAGCCGGAACGCTCAAGGGCGAATTGGAAAATCAATTGGAAAAAAATGAAGGTTTGAACCCTTCGGATCTGGAAGATTACTTGATGGGAATCACCACTATCGAAAAGCGCTCAGAGGGCTTAATCAGCTTTGTTTCGGACTTTAGAAGCTTGGCTCATATCCCGCCCCCGAAATTTTCCAGCATTAGAATTTCTAACCTTTTTGAGCAATTGGAAACCCTGCTTCACCATCAAATACAGGCAGGCGAAATCCATCTTATCAAAGAAATTGATCCTGAAGAATTGATTCTATTTGGAGATCAAACCCAAATCGAGCAGGTGATGATCAATTTGACTCAAAATGCCATTCAGGCAGTTGAGGATTCGGATGAAAAAATTATCCGTCTCAGGGCATTTATAGATGAGGCAGGAAAAATAATTATTGAGGTCTGTGACACTGGAAAAGGAATCGAAGAAGAAGCCCTGGGTAAAATTTTCATTCCGTTTTTCACTACCAAAAAGAAAGGCTCGGGCATTGGTCTCTCCCTCTCCAAGCAGATTATGAGAAGACATAAGGGCAATATTCAAGTGCGCTCTACGATCGGAGAAGGAACAGTCTTCAAACTGATATTCAATGGGTAAGAATCTGATTTGTTTTGAAATATCATCTAGTTTAAAAAAGTTGATTCAAAATCATCTTTCATCCATTGATGTAACTTGGAGAATTGCCTTAATAAAATGATTTTTAACCTAACCCTAACCTCCCATGCTTGCCAAAATCAAAAGCACTTTTCTCATTATTAAAGACTGGATTCTTAAACAACTCAAAAAAATAAGCCCTGGCGATCATGCCTTCAAAGGAGCTGGGATTGGATTGATCTTTGGTTCAATGATTTTTTTCCTGATAGAAACAGTCGGGATGGTTTTAAATTTCAGGGATCCTTGGATCTTATTACTGGGTTTAGTGATCATTTTAGCTGCAACTTTAGCTGCATTCCTTTCGAACTGGTTGCTTAATAAATGGAATGAACTTCCCCGCCTTTTCAAAATTGGACTTTTCATTGCTGCCCCTCTTTTACTGGTCACAAGATTAGGGGATGAAAGGGTACTCCTTTTCTTGATACTGGTATTCGCTCTTTTGGGTGCAGGATTGGCGAGTTTGAAAAAGGGTTACTTTCCCAAACTTAGTACTCCCAAGAAAGTGGTTGTTTTTTTGGGCACTATTGTGGGTTTAGCGGGAGCAATTGCATTTATTTATTTCCTGAGTATCCGTGGTTTGGAGATGAAACCTATTATCAATGCTGGAAAGCTAGCTGAAGATAATATTCCGGTAATCGAAGCACCTTCACCAGCTGAAAAAGGTAAATATGGAATTAACTATTTTACCTATGGTTCGGGAAAGGATATCAGGAGAGAAGAATTTGCAGAAGGGGTGAGCTATCAAACTGAGTCCGTGGATGGGACGGCCTTTCTGGACAATTGGGAGGGAATTTCGGGCAAGTACAGAACTCATTATTGGGGCTTTGATTTTAAGGAATTACCGCTCAATGGAAGAGTTTGGATGCCTGAAGGAGATGGACCATTTCCTTTGGTTTTGGTAGTGCATGGTAATCATCCCATGCAAGATTTTTCTGATCCGGGCTATGATTATTTAGGTGAATTATTGGCTTCCCGAGGTTTTATTCTGGTATCTGTTGACGAAAATTTCCTAAATGGATCCTGGTCCGACTTTCCTAAAGGATTGGATAAAGAAAATGATGCAAGAGGATGGATCTTACTTGAGCATCTAAGACAATGGAAGGATTGGTCCACAAATCCTCAGCATGAGTTATATCAAAAAGTAGATTTAGATAAGTTGGCATTGATCGGGCATTCCCGAGGTGGAGAGGCAGTGGGCCATGCTGCTATGTTAAATCAGCTAGACTACTATCCTGATGATGCCAGCATCAAATTTGACTATCATTTCAATATCCAGTCTATCGTTGCAATAGCTCCGGTAGATGGGCAATACAAGCCTGGTAGCAGTTTGACCAAGTTTGAAAATGTGAGCTACTTGGGAATTCACGGTGCACAGGATGCAGATGTAGAATCATTCGATGGGGCCAAACAATATGAGCGCATTGCATTTACTGATTCGGCTTATCGATTTAAAGCAGGCATCTATATCTCTGGGGCCAACCATGGGCAGTTCAACAGCAGCTGGGGAGACAATGATATTCTAGCTACTTTTTCAGGTATCTTGAATAAGAAGCAATTAATGGATGTTGAAGATCAGGAGCGGGTAGCTGAGGTGTTTATTTCTGCTTTTTTAGAAACTACCCTGAATCAAAAAATGGAATATTTACCACTTTTTGCAGATGCTAGAAAGGGAAGAAATTGGTTACCTGAAAGTATTTATTTGAGCCAATTTGAAGATTCACGAAGTCGATTTTGGGCTGGCTATGATGAGGATTTTGAAGTGAAGACCCTTACAAAAGGAAGGCAAGCTGTTGGTAAAAACCTAAGCGTGTGGAGAGAAGGAGAAGTTATTCCTAAATATGGTTTGAAGGGCACGAGAGCGGTATTTTTAGGCTGGAACTATGAAGAATTTGGTGGAGATACTTTGGACTGGGAAGGCTTGGAAAAGCCTAAACTTCCTGACTCTGTACTTTCGGTTTATTCTATGATTTTGGATCAAAACAGCTTCCGGCCGGATTCCAGCTCGGTTTTGATTTTCTCATTGGCAGAATCAGATGAGAGTTCCAATCCCAAAAGCTCCGGAAAATGGGTGAAAAATGAGTCTAACAATGAAAATCAAAATACTGAAGAAAATAGTGAAGAAACTGATCTAGAAGATGAGGAAGAAGAAGAAGAAGAAAAGGATGATGAGAAACCGCTTCAACCATTGGATTTCAGTATTGAATTGATTGATAGCGAAGGAGAAAAAATCAGGTTTCTTTTGAGTGATTATTCTCCTTTACAGCGATTGATCAAGTCTAGAGTATTGAAAATTCAGTTTTTGGATAAGGAGGATGAGACAGAAAGTATATTTCAGTTTTATCAGTTTGACTTGAATAAATATGCTTTAAAAAATCCCTTTTTTGACCCTTCAAAACTTCAGGAAATCCACTTTATTTTCGATCAATCGGAAGCAGGAGTAGTGGTATTGGATCAGGTAGGTTTGATGCCGAGATTGGATAATTAACTTTCAAAAAATCTCTTTATAAAGGACTCTACCCAAAGAGAATCTTTCAATCCAAAAATTATAAATAACCTCAGAACAGAAAAAAATGCAACTACCACATAGGGCATTAAAATAACTTTTTGCTTTCGGTAATGCCTGAAAATCAAAAAGCAAATAATTAAAAGGAGGAGTCCGATGTTTAGAACATTCAAAATAACCGGTGGTAAAGGTAGATTTTCAGGGCTTTTGTAGATCATCATCAAGACAAGAAACATGAGTCGGACTGTTGCAGGCGGTAGTACCCAAAATACCGTAGAAATCATCCAGGCTGCATGTAAATCAGTTTTTCTGACCGAATAAATACCAGCTAAAACGGCAAATGCAAAGCCGATCATGGTCATCAATTCGGATAAGGAAGTACTGTATTTGATTGCTACTCTTGGTCCTTCATTGATATTCATATTTCCAGAAATGACCTGAATGGCTGAAATAAATACCGCTCCAGCTACAAAAACACCGAATATACCAAGCTTTCGATGGAGAGAGATTTTCTTTCTTGAAATCAGGTAAGGCTGAATTATCAAAACCCCATACCAAGTCATAGCGCTTAAACCGTGTAAATGCCAATGTAATGGCGCTTCAGAGAAGCCCAGCCAATACCTGCTAAACCCTAAAACGGTTATAAAAAATGGAATAAGAAGCCAAAGATGGGTATGAGAATAACGGTTGATTGATTGATCCACGATTAAAGAGTTTTTTAAATTACCTATTCCAAAAATCACTCACCATTTATTAAGTTAGTAAAAAATATTTCAAATATCTGAATGAGAAGGGATTACCTAATATTATCATTTTTTATTTGTTTGAAATTCATCCTCCAATGGCTGGTAGTTCATCCGGATTTTGAACTCCACCGAGATGAGTTTTTACACTTGGATCAAGCGGATCATTTAGCTTGGGGATACCTTTCTGTTCCGCCTTTCACTTCTTGGAATTCTGTAGTAATTCGATGGTTGGGAAATACTGAATTTTGGGTTCGCTTTTTCCCCGCACTTTATGGGGCATTGACTATTTGGGTGATTTGGAACTTGGTCGGGAAATTAGGAGGAGATCTTTTCGCCAAGAGTCTTAGTGCTGTGGCCTTATTATGTTCAGCTCTGATCCGACTCAATATACTCTACCAGCCTAACTCGGTAGATATCCTTTGCTGGACTTTGGTATTTTACTTTTTGGTGAGGTTAATTCGGGATCAGGATCCTAAAAACTGGTATGGAATTGCACTCAGTTTTGCTTTTGGCTTTCTGAATAAATATTCCATCGCCTTTTTAGGTTTGGGGCTTCTCTTAGGAATCCTAGCCACTCCCCAAAGAAAATTGCTCGGCAGCAGGCAGGTCTTATTTGCCATATTAATTTTCATACTTCTTATTTCTCCAAATCTCCTTTGGCAATGGAAGAATGGCTGGCCTGTACTCACCCATATGGACTATCTCAGTCGGTATCAATTGGCCAATAATTCCAGAATCGGCTTTTTGATGGAGCAATTGCTATTTTTTTATCCATCACTTTTTATCTGGATCATCGGATTTGGAGCATTGGCATTTTCAAAAAAATTCAGGGATTACAGACTTATCCCATGGACTTTTGTCTTGACCCTAGCCCTATTTACCTTCTTCAAAGCCAAAGCCTATTATGCCATCGGGCTTTATCCTGTAATCGTTGCTTTTGGAGCATTTCAGCTATCTGAATTTATCCGAAATTCATCCTTATTCAAACAAACAATCAGGCAAAATTTACTTCGTTCAGCCCTACTTATTTTACCAATTGGCTTATTTTTTCCAGCTGTTCCCCTGATCCATCCTTTTTACTCTCCTGAAAGAGTTCTTAACTCTCCTCCTGCTTATTCCAAGCTTGGTCTCAACCGATGGGAAGATGGAAAAGAGTATCCTTTACCTCAGGATTTTGCCGATATGCTGGGATGGAAGGAGATGGCCACCTTGGTAGATGAAGCTTTTGCTCAAATGCCTGAAAAAGGTCGGACAATGGTGATTTGCACCAATTACGGACAGGCTGGAGCGATTAATTTTTACACCCAAACACCAGGGTTAAAAGCCTTCACCATGAATGCGGATTATTTGTATTGGTTTGATTTGGAAGAGCCGGTGGATCATTTGATTTTGGTGAGAAGTGATTTTGAAAAACTAACTGAGGAAGAGATCAATTTTTTTGAAGAACATAGATTGATTGGTACAGTTAATCATCCCTTAGCACGAGAGAAAGGAACGACTGTACACTATCTTCGAGGAGCTAAAATCCCTGTCAACCCAATTTTGGAAGAAGAGATAAAGGAGGAGAAAAAAATGTGGGAAAGAGAAGGGAATTGAACCTTGATAATCCTGAATCTCTTCTACCCTAACCAAATCTTTTTTCATTAGTAGGCTGGAAGAAAGAAGACTGAAGCTTACAATGGGCATTCCCAATAATATTTTGAACACTATCTTATTCGAAGTACTCCTTTATGAGCAAATACTTTTTTAGGAAATAGCCAACCATGAAAAGATGTTAAAAAATTAGTAATCAACTGCTTATTAAATTATTTTTCATAGGTCTAAAAAAGTAAACTATGAAACCAATATTAGCCTTCATTGCAAGCTTTCTATTTTTATTGAATTTTGGAAAGGCACAAGATAACCATGCCCAATACGGACAGGCCCAAAATGGACAGGCCCGAAACGGACAAGCCCAAGATTTTGAATCTTTCAAGATTCGAGACAATATTGATTTAGGAGTTCCAATTGAGCCATTTTCAACATATGGCTATGGATTGAATAAAAAAACTTCCAATAGCTATCTTGATTTCCAAGTTGAGGAATTTGATTTAGTAAAAAAGCCTAAATTTTATTCTAAAGACCCCACTCAAAGAATTATTGGGTATAATGAAAACCCAATGCCCCAAATGAATTTTTCATTGCTTGCGGTTCCATTACCCGACACCAATAGCAAGATGCCGCTTCAGAAATTAGATTATTCAGAAAATCCGACACTACTAATAAAGCCTCTTTATTGAAATCGAAGACAAGGTCGAGATTTTGATATTACAGACCCCATATATCTAAATTCATGAATTTGCTCTATAAAGAATCAGAAAAATTATAAGATTAAATTAAATTTTTTCTTAGTTTACTTTTTTAACAAAAACTATTCGTTGTTATGATTCAACAATTAGATTTTTTCTTCTATTTCCGAAAAATTCAAAAAATCATTTTCGGGGTTTTTATTTCTTTAGGGCTGTTATTTCTGAATTCATGTGGAGAAAAAGAGGATCCTCTTCCTGAAGGTTTTGACTTTGTTACCGACTTTGAATTAATACCATATGACTCGGTTTTCGTGATTTGGCAGGGAACTCACGAGTTGAACCTTACACCAAAGTTTTTTGGAGCATTTGGAGATGAAATAACTTTGGAATTCAATCCTTCAATTCAATATTTCATTGATGGAAAAAAAAGTTCAAACCCTCCAAGAATACCACTTCATCAAGAAAAAGAATTTGAACTTTATGGGAAAATCGGTCGAATAAAAAGTAAAACCTTAAAAATCAGAGTAATTGATGTTGACCCAAAGACTTATGTTTCAAAGTTTAAGGCTTCAATGGCTGATTCCACAAAGGCTCCATATGCAATTTCCGGTAGATCTTTTGTGGATTTCAATGCGAGCATTTATGATTATAGGGGAAAGGAATTTCCTGAAAATGAAAAGCCTGATTATAAATTCTTTTTTGATGGTAAGGTCTTGGAGAGTCTCCATAGAGTTCCAGTTCTAAGATCAGGTGAAATTCCGTTTTGGGTAGAAATTGAGGATAAAAAAAGTGAAGTTGAAATACTTTTCTCCCGAGAACTGCCTGATCTTTCTAGGAAATATTCTTTACCAATCATTTTCCATATTATCCATTCAGGACAAGAAAAAGGAACTACAGAAAATCCCTCACAAGAAAAAATTATCGAGCTTTTGCATGAAACAAATGAATGGCTACAAGGCAGAAAAAGTTCTGGGTCGAGGAAAGGACATAATCAAGTGGACCCCAATTTAGAGTTCTTTCCAGCCTTAATTGGACCAGATGGTTTTCCTTTGCTTGAACCAGGAATCAATCGGGTTTTTTCGGAAAGAAATTCCTTCCGAAGTGGAGATGTAACAACTCATAAATACTTATTTGATAACATGTGGGACCCAAATAATTATGCCAATGTATTTATAATGAACATTGACGGCGCTGGAGGGTTTGCATTTTATCCACCTTTATCAGATGAAAAGCTATCTAGGTTTTATGGATTTACAATCGATAAGCGTTTAGATACTTTTACAATGCTTCATGAGATAGGACACTTTTTGGGTTTGCCTCATACCTTTTCTGTTGGAAAACACTGTTTGAATAGAGATGGGTTTATGGATACAGATTCTTATAACGAAGATACAAAGAAAATCAAGGGCCAATTCAAGACTAACTGTAATGGAGAATATTTTTACCCAACTAACGTGATGGACTACTTCCCCAGTGTCAGTAATAGTTTCACCTTAGATCAAGTCAATAAAATGAGATCCACAATAGATTTAGGGTATTTTTTACCAACAAATGTCAATCCAAATGGCAGAAGTCAATCAAAACCTTGGGTTCGTGGAGTATTTGATCCGGGGGTTAAACCGATTGAATAAACTGTCTAATAATAGCTTAATCTTTGAGTTCAACTCCTTCAGAGTTGTGGCGCACTAAAGCCCCCCAGTTTCACTGGGGGCTATTGAAGAGTTAAACCACTTCGTGGTTATTTGATCATTTGACCAATTCCATCCTAATGAAAAAATCCTGAAAGGATTGAATCTCTCAATAACCACGTTTGCAATCCGTCGAAAAGTAAAACGCCCTTCCATAACTTCATAAAACTAAATGGGGCAAACTTTTGTATTTTCTTGAAAATATCAACATAAAAAAAAGTGGTGCTTGCTGCAATCAACAAACACCACTAATTTCTAAGCCATTTTTAGCTTTCTTATTTCAGCTTTCTCACTTATCCTTAGGTTTATCCCTTTGCATTTCTATCATGTCCACCGGTGGCGGAGTATTATCACCCAATAGATGGCGAACGAAGTAGTCTCCCATTTTCCAGAAGAAATACTCGGTCATGTCTCCATAGCCATGTCTCTGACCAGGTAGAATCACAAATTCAAAACGCTTTCCGGCTTTGATCAAAGCATTAGCCATGCGGATAGTGCCCGCAGGATGCACATTATTATCCACATCACCGGTTGAGAGCATCAGATGCCCCTTCAAGTTTTTAGCCAAGTCAGGGTTCTTTTCAATCTGATAAACAAAGGTTGTATCACCTTTAGGTGAAATTTGTTCTTTCACTCCATGATGCTTCTCTGACCACCAACGGTTATAGATATTATTCTCATGATTTCCAGCCGAAGAAACAGCCACTTTGAATACATCTGGGTAAACCAGCATGGCGGCTGTAGACATAAAGCCTCCTCCTGAATGCCCATGGATACCTACTTTGCTTCTATCAATAAAGTCATGACGGTCTGCCAATTGCTCTAAGGCCGCTTTTTTATCAGCCAAACCATAATCTCTCAGGTTTCCATAGCCATAATTATGGTACCACTTAGAGCGTGCTGGATGTCCCCCTCTATTACCCAAGGTAACCACCACAAAACCAAACTGGGCCAACCTATCAGTTCTATCCATACTTCTGCCGAAAGACTTATTCACTGCTTCCGTTTGAGGTCCAGGATACACATATTCGATAATCGGATACTTTCGGGTTGAGTCAAAATCGAAAGGCTTAAACATGACACCATACAAATCAGTAATTCCATCATCTGCCTTGAATTTGAAAGGCTCAGGAAACTGATAGCCCGCTGCGAATAATTGACTCAAATCTGCTGTTTCAAGATCCATCACCTTGTTCCCATTTCTATCTTTCAACACAGAAACCGGCGTAGTATTCACACGGGAATAAGTATTTACAAAGAAGCTTGCATTGTCATTGATGTCGATATCATGATTGAAATCACCGGCATTTAAAAGGCTCACTGCACCACCATCCAAGCTCACGGAATAAAGATGCTCGTAGTAAGGATCCTCCCCTTTCTCGCGTCCATTGGCTACAAAGTAGAGTTTTCTGTTTTTGGCATCAACTCGTGCTGCACCAGCGGTATGGTAAGGACCGGAAGTCAATTGTCTCTTCAAAGTTCCGTCTTTTCCATACAGGTAAAAGTGTCCCCAACCATCACGTTCAGACCACCAAATCAATTCATTTCCTACCAATTCCAGCTTTTCAAAATCAATATAAGTATTGCTTCTTTCCTCAATCACTACTTCTTTTTGATTGGAAGCTAAGTTCCATCTTACCACATCCACTTTTTTCAAATCCCGGGAAGTGATAGCAAAGTAAAACTCGTTGAGATTACCCAACCATGTCGCTGGTCTGAAATCATCATCTCTAGTATTTGCCGGAGGAGTAGTAGACCATAGTGAAACAGTCTGATCCTTGAAGGTGGAAATTGGAAGTTTCTTCATTTCCATCTGATCAAAGGAGAAGTGTAAAAGTTCAGTTTGAGGCTGTTCCTTTTCACCCGGCATAGCATACTTATAGGTCTCCAAAGTTGGACGAGGATTTCGGGTGTTATGAATCACCCAAAGGTCTTTCACATCTCTTTGGTCTGTTCGAGTCATTACAAACTGCTTGCTGTCAGAGCTCCAAAGTACACCTGCCCTTTTGCGGTCATCTTTGGATTTTTCCTCTTCTACATTGTCATCACCACGACCACCCCAGCCGTATTCATAATCCTTTTCTCCATCTTCTGTGAGTTGATTTTCAACTATTGTTGAATCTTTTTCATCTTTCACCGCTTTGAGGAAATTTTCCTTATCCATCCAGTAGAGGTTGTAATTTTTCATATACACCACTTTGGAGGAATCAGGAGAGATATTGGCCCATGAAAGCCTTTTCGGATCTTTTTCCGTTTCAATTTCCGTCAACTGCTGAGTTGAAATGTTGTATAGAAAAGTGTGTACTTTTTTCTCCAAGGAGTCCTTGGAATTTTTGTTCTTTTCCTTGATTTCAGCCCAGTCTGATTTGAGGACATCCGCTGTACTTTTCACTTTGAATCGGATGGTATTTTCATCATCCATCAGTTTCAAATCATCCAATTTCAGATGCTGCCCATCGAAAGGATCCTTAACCGCACGGGTGATCTCAGCTGCAAGCTTATCCCTGTCAAACATTTCGGACTTGCTTCTTCTAACCGGATCCACCACATACCAGCGTTTCCCTTCGCTGGTTTCGTATTCGTACCAAAAACGATCTGATTTTTTCATCCAATGTGGGTTAACACTGGTGGAAAAGATCATCTTCTTTAGCTTCTCAGGTGAAAAACGAGATGCCAGTTCATAATTACCAGAGTAAACAGGCTCTTGGGCATGACTTGTAGCAAAAGCCAAAAAGAACCCAAAAGCGAGTAAAATTCTACGCATAATCTCTATAGTTTATTTTCTGACGAAACTAAAAAACAGGACTTTAAGCTACTTTACCGCTTGCGTAAAAAGGGGAAAGAAAAGCCTTTTGATCTCTCTGAGCTTCAGTCATACAGATAATTCATATTCACTTAACGGGCACTTCATATTCACCAAATAATCTTCTGGATTCATAGTAAATACTTAACAACCTAAACATGCTGGATTCAAATTGGGAGACTACCTTTCGATCAAAACAAAAGCGTGAAGACCCATTTCAAAACCATTGTTGTATCCGATGTGCATTTGGGTACCAGAGGATCCAAAGCCAAAGAAATAGCGAGATTTCTTAAGCAATACCGTTGTGAGAATCTTATACTTAATGGAGATATCATAGATGGTTGGCAGCTTAAAAAATCAGGAACATGGAAAAGAAAACACACGCGATTTTTTAATAGAATCCTTAAAATGATAGAAAATCATCAAACCAAGGTGTACTACCTACGGGGTAATCACGATGATTTTTTGGATCAAATTCTCCCCTTGCAGATTGGAAATTTATCGATCCAAACGGATATGATTTATGAAAGCCAGGGGAAAAAATATTTTATCACACATGGAGATATTTTTGACAGCATAACGACCAATCTCAGATGGATTGCCTATTTGGGTGATGTGGGATATACCTTTTTGCTATGGCTTAACCGAATTGTCAATCATTATAGATTCAAAAGAGGTCTACCCTACTTTTCACTTTCTCAATATGTCAAATCCAAGGTAAAGTCTGCAGTTTCTTACATCGATGAATATGAAAAAGAGCTTGCCAAAATGGCCAGGGCTAAAGGCTGCGATGGCATTATTTGCGGTCATATTCATAAGGCTGAGAATCGGGAAATTGATGGAGTTCATTACCTGAATTCCGGTGATTGGGTTGAGACAATGTCAGCTCTGGCTGAGGATCATGAGGGGAATTGGCAGTTGATCTACTATAACGAAATAGATTTCAAAGAAATCAGAGATCATCAAATTACCAGCTTTTTCGAAGGTGAAAGTCAAGAAGGTATTATTCCGCTTAGGCAAGTTTCCTTTGAGAATAAAAAAGACGACCTAAATCCACCAGCATTTCGATCATGAAATTTCTATTCATCGTTCAGGGAGAAGGTCGCGGCCATATGACTCAGGCTATCTCATTTTCTCAGCTTATCAGATCCCAAGGCCATGAAGTATGCGCTGTGATCCTAGGAAAAAGCAAGCGGAGAGCCATACCTGATTTTTTTAAAAGAGAAATTAATGCCCCTATCCACTGGATTCCCAGTCCAAACTTTGAAACAGATGGGAAAAATAAAAAAATCAGCCTGTCTAAAACCCTTCGAAAAAACTTTTTGAAAGCACCGATTTTCATAAATAGCCTTCGCGAGATCCATTTGATCAATCAAAGGCATCAGCCGGATGTGATTCTAAATTTTTATGACTTATTGGGGGGACTGTATGCCGGATTTTTTAGACCAAAAGCTGAGTTTTGGGTAATTGGCCATCAATATTTGATTAATCACAGTAATTATCTCTTCCCCAAAAAAAGAAAATTAGATCGGCTGCTGTACCAATTCAACACCAGATTAAGTGCTTGGACAGCCAATAAAATTCTAGCCTTGTCTTTTGAACCACTGGAGGCAAAAGGTAAAATTACAGTTGTTCCCCCGCTTCTACGAAGAGAGTTAAAGTATTTGAACCCTCATCCAGGTGACTTTTACCTCGCTTACATGGTAAACCCCGGCTATGCTGAAGACTTGATCGCATTTGCAAAGAGCAATCCTCAGATTAAAATTAAGGCCTATTGGGATAAGAAAGGAGAAAATGAAATTTTCCATCCCCGCCCTAATCTCAGCCTTCAACAAGTAAATGATCAGAAGTTTTTGGAGGATATGGCAGCTTGCAAAGGTTTGGTGTGCACAGCAGGATTCGAGTCAATTTGCGAAGCAATGTACCTGGGGAAGAAAATCATGGTCATCCCAGTAGAAGGTCAATACGAACAAGCTTGCAATGCCATTGAAATTCAGGAAAGAAAGATAGGGATAGCAGCATCAGAGTTTAATTTCAAGCTTTTAGAAAAAACAGGTATTAAGGATAAGGAAGCTGTGAAAAAATATCAAAGCTGGGTGGAAAGCTGGTCTGAGATTATTGAGAATTTGACATTAGAAAAAAGGAGCTCTCAGGTTATCTGGCCTGAAGGCTCCTTCCCTAACTCAAATCATGCATTTGGATAATTTCCTAACAAGCTAAATTTTTTCTTTCTTCAGCACTTAAATCTTCGGGCCTTTTATAAATAGTAATTCCGTCCTTCTGAAGCCTTATGAAAGGAAATTTAGCACGATCAATGCCTCTTCTTTCAATGATGGAAAGACCCATGTATCGAGTTTCTAGTTCTTTAAACTTGGATTCCATCTGCTGAATATTCGAGTAAGTCCAATTTGCAAAAATCCGATTCTCATTAGCCATAGCTTGATACTCGCTATAAAGTCTCAAATAGCTTCTAACTTCATTGCTTTGAACAGCATGGACTACATTAATTTTTGTCGAATTGCTGCTTGATGAAAAGCTAATCTGCCTAGAATTACTTTCGCTTTTATTTTTAAAAACAGGAGAAATAGTATCAGTAGGAAGTGGCTTGGGCAATTGTTTTTTCCTGTTTTCTTTAGCCTGATTATACTCTTTCTCCAATTCCAAATACAGCCTTTCTATTTCTTTCTTTACTTCAGGTTCATCCTTTTTATCAGATAATTTAAGTTTTTCATAGCGGGCATTCTTTTGAAGAAAGGCAGTGGTGGGATCAGGATACCGGGAAATATCCTTCATCCAAGTGACTCTCCGCTGGGTAAGTGTGATAGTATCTTGATTTGAACGCGGGCGGAACATTTCAGAATCTGGACCAAATTGCTCTTGGAAATAATTTTCTCGATATAGATGCACCTGATAAGGCTGAGGGAAGCGCTCAGATCTTGCATTGGGGAAAACTCTGGATTGAAATACCAGCACAAAATCTTCTGGTATGTAATTTTCGAGCTCTTGGTTGGAAATCACTTGACCATCAATCCAAACTGCATATTCATCTTTGTTTTTAAACGATTCAAATGCTTCGCTATCTGGACTTTTCTTTTGTTGGGGCTTACTCGAAAACTGTAATCGATCTTTTTCATTTTCAGAGAGCTCAAAATATCTTTTTTGAGTATAATCCATTTGCTCACTTTCAATTAGAAAGACAGCATCTCTGAAGTATCGCTCTTTTTCAATCTCCATAGGTTCAGGTTGATTAGAACTTGTGCCTCCCTGAAACTTTATTTTTCTAATATTATTTGTTGCCAGCAAATTCTGAATATCAGCAACCTCCCCCATTTTAACTTTTGGAGCAGATTTTAATTCAACAATTAGCCTTTCAGCATCATATTTTACCAACTCTTGAGTAAGCTGCTCTTTACTAATTTTATTTCCTTCCCAATAAATTTCACCCTCCTCATTCAGCTGAAGCGAAACTGTCGTAACAGATTGATTTAAGGAATTATTACTATCCTCTACACTTTCTTGAGCTAAAGAGCTAACCACAGTTTTTTCTGCAAATAGCCAAATCATGGCACCTAAAAAGACAACCAAGGAGGTCAATTTCAGGATTTTTATTCCGGGATTTGAAGACTTTTTCATCATGTCGAATCGTTTTTTGGTGAGGGAAAAATTCAAATTACTTCCGAGAGCAAAGCTTTGTCGACCCGAAAGGATAGCTAAGAGCAAGTTTTGATAATCTGAAACAGGCATTTTCTTAACCACCTGTTGATCAGCTATAAATTCATGGTTAAGTCGAATAGCCATTCTGGCTAAATAAAGCCCTGGGTGGAACCAAAGCAAAACCAGCAAAGCTTCTACGAAGAGTGTATCCCAACTGTGTTTTTGACGAACATGACATTGCTCATGCAGAAAAATTGCCTCTGGCATTCCTTCCTTTTCAAAAGGCTCTTTGGGATAAAAAATGTATTTCAAAAAGGAGAAAGGAGATATTGACTGTTTCAACAATACTAAATTTTCCTGCCTGTACACTATCTTGGGGCTGGTGCGAATCTGATTTTGAATTCGGTAAATATTCTGGATGAACCTCAACAGAAAAATTATCATTCCCAAGAAATAAACTCCCCACAATATGGTAATCCAAGAGATTTCGACCTTTTTTGTCTGATCTGGAATGGTTGAGTTTAGCTGAATGCCTTCATCTTCTTGAATAATGGATTCTAGATAAGGATTTTCCATCTCGTATTCGGAAATAACAAAAGGTTCTACAGGAACTTCCTGTTTCACTTCAATGGTCAATAGAGGGATCAAAAAAGAGGCAACGATCGCAGCTAGTAAAAAGAAACGATTGAATTGATAGAGCACCTCCCGCTGTAGAATTAGCCTATAAAACAAAAGCAAGAGCAGCAAGCAAAGTATCGATTTGAGCAAGTATTCCATCAGTCCTTTTGGTTTAATTGATCTTCTATCAGGGATTTTAGCTCTTGGAGCTCTTTTTTAGACAAATCTGTTTCTTGAGTAAAAAATGAGGCAAACTGCCCAGGAGAATCATTGAAAAAATTTTTGATCAAACCCTTGAGCTGTTTGGAAAAATAAATCTCTTTAGAAACCAGAGGAAAGTATTGCCGATTATTACCCACAGCTTTATAAGCCACATACTTTTTGTCCTGCATTCTTTTTAAAAGCGTGGAAACAGTTGTTGCAGCAGGTTTCGGTTCTGGATAAGCTTCAAGCAAATCTTTCATGAATGCCTTACCCAACTGCCATAGATAACTCATCAGTTCTTCTTCACTCTTAGATAGTTTCATATCAGAATTATTCAGATTATTCTACAAATGTAGAATTAAAACTAACTTCTACAAGTGTAGAATTGAATTTTAACAATTATTTATAATGATCTAAACTTCAAACAAATAAAATTCAGGTTTAAAAACATTTGGCTTACAGAAGCTAATTGAATTGAATTTGAAAGGAAGTAGTGCTTGGACTTTCTCAGAAAAATCAATTCAACTACCAGATACAAAACAGAAAAGCTAAATTTGAAATTAAGTCTCTGAATTATTCTAATTTCGAAACTTGCTCAACCTAGAGAACTTACATGTCAGCCGAACATAAACGATTAAAAGAGGATAGGGATTTTATAAAGCATTGGAAAAAGTGGGGACCCTATCTCACTGAGAGGCAGTGGGGAACCGTTCGTGAAGATTACAGTCCCGATGGATCTGCCTGGGAAAACGTGACCCACGATGATGCCAGAAGTAAAGCCTATCGCTGGGGAGAAGAAGGGATAGCCGGAATCTCCGATTACAAGCAGAAGCTTTGTCTTGCCTGGGCTTTTTGGAATGGCAAAGATCCTTTTATTAAAGAACGCCTTTTTGGACTTACCGGAAATCAGGGAAATCACGGAGAAGATGTCAAGGAAATCTACTATTACCTTGACTCAACTCCCACTCATTCGTACATGAAGATGCTTTATAAGTATCCTCAAGCAGAATTTCCCTATCAAAAACTCATTGAAGAAAGTAAAAGAAGGGGCAAAACTGACCCTGAATTTGAACTTATAGATACTGGAGTATTCGACGATGACAGGTACTTCGATATATTTATCGAATATGCCAAACATGATTTTGAGGATATCATCGCCAAAGCTACCATTTACAACAGAGGTCCTGAAAAAGCCACCATTTGGGTGATGCCTACCTTCTGGTTTAGAAAAACCTGGTTTACCGGGCATGAACCCTTCATGCCTAAAATCAGCTTGACCAAATCTAACAGAATTAAGGCTTTTAGCCCAAAATCAGGAAACTACTCTGTTTCCTTTGAGGGAAATCCAGATATCCGTTTTTGCGATAATGAAACCAACCGGGAGCGCTTATATGGCATCCCGAATGAAAGGAATTTCACCAAAGACGCTATCAATGACTTTGTAGTCAATGGAGATGAAAGCAAACTGAATCCAGCTTTCCATGGCACCAAGGCAGCAGCCATTTACAAACTGGAGATACCTGCAGGAGAAAGTGCCGTGGTGAATCTACGCATGCAGCATCAACTGGATGATAATCCATTAGAAGCCTGTGATCCCTGCTTGGAACAAAGAAAAAAGGAAGCGGATGAATTCTATTCAAAACTTCAGCATCGTGTAACTGACCCGGATCTTAAAAGAATTCAACGTCAGGCTTTTGCCGGGATGATGTGGTCCAAACAGTTTTACTACTATGATGTAGAACGCTGGCTGGAAGGCGATCCCGGAAGGTATGTTCCGCCAAAAGAACGAAAAAAAGGGAGAAATCATCATTGGAGGCATCTTCAAAACTATGATATCATCTCCATGCCTGATAAATGGGAGTATCCCTGGTACGCAGCATGGGACTTGGCTTTTCACTGTATTCCCATTGCCAGAATTGACCCGGAGTTTGCCAAAGATCAGCTACTCCTGCTGCTGAATGAATGGTACATGCATCCCAATGGTCAAATTCCTGCTTATGAATGGAATTTCTCAGACGTAAACCCTCCTGTGCATGCTTATGCGGTACAGCGGGTATACCAAATTGACAAAAAAGCCAATGGAGGCAAGGGTGATCAGGAATTCTTGGAGCGAGCCCTCCACAAGCTGATGCTGAATTTTACCTGGTGGGTTAATCAAAAGGACTCCGATGGGAAAAATATCTTTGAAGGTGGCTTCCTGGGATTGGATAATATCTCCCTTTTTGACAGAAGCCATGCCCAACACTATCAGGGAAAATTAGAGCAGGCTGATGCCACTTCTTGGATGGCTATGTTTTCGCTAAATATGCTCCGTATTTCTTTGGACCTGTGTGAATTCAACAAGGTGTACCAGTTCACGGCCACCAAATTCCTAGAGCACTTTTTGTATATAGCAGGGGCCATGAATAATATCTCCGCTGAACATATATCCTTATGGGATGATGATGACAGCTTCTTTTATGATATTTTCCACGTGCCTGGCAAAGAATCCAAAAAAATGAAGGTTCGCTCTATTGTAGGCTTAATTCCATTATTTGCAGTTGAACCTATCCGCGAAGATCTCTTCGATCAATTACCGGAGTTTAAGAAAAGACTGGACTTCTTTCTAAGGGAAAAACCCAAGCTAGCAGCCTTGGTTTCTAGCTGGATCCAACCTGGATACGATAAGCGAAGGCTTTTCTCCCTATTGAGAGGACACAGAATGAAGAGCGTTCTTCATAAGATGCTGGACTCAGAGGAGTTTTTGAGTGAATTTGGAATTAGATCTCTATCTAAATTCCATCAAAGGCATCCATATACCATGAAAATCAATGGGGATACTTTCTCAATCAAATACACTCCGGGAGAATCAGATACCCGAATGTTTGGAGGTAATTCCAATTGGAGAGGTCCGATCTGGTTTCCGATCAACTACCTAATCATAGAATCCTTGAAAAAGTTTGACTTCTATTATGGAGGAGATTTTTCCATTGAATATCCAACCGGTTCAGGGAATTTCATGACCATGGATTTGATAGCCAAGGAACTTTCCTTGCGCTGTATCAAGATCTTTACCAAAGATGAAAATGGGCACCGACCAGTCTATGGGAATCAGCAGAAATTCCAAAACGATCCTCATTTCAAAGATTATATCCTGTTTTATGAGTACTTCCATGGAGACAATGGAAAAGGATTGGGAGCATCCCATCAAACAGGCTGGACAGGATTAGTTGCGGAGATGATCCATAAATTTTATAAAGAGAAAACACCAATAAAATATGGCGCTGCTACCCTATTTAGAAGCTAATAGAATAGAAGCGGGTTGCGATGAAGTGGGAAGAGGGTGCTTGGCTGGTCCGGTTGTAGCTGCAGCAGTAATTTTACCTGCTGATTATGAAAATCCTTGGATCAATGATTCCAAAAAACTGGGGAAATCCCAAAGGGAGGAATTGATCGAGGAAATCAAATTAAAGTCCTTAGACTGGGCTATTGCAGAAGCAACCGTCGCCGAAATAGATCAGATCAATATTTTGAATGCCTCTTTTCTTGCGATGAGCCGTGCAATAGAAATGCTGAAGGTAAAGCCTGAACATTTACTTATTGACGGCAACAGATGGAAATCTAAATTGGAATACTCTTACTCATGCATCATTAAGGGGGATGGCAAATTCGCCAGTATTGCCGCTGCATCTATTTTGGCAAAAGTTCATAGAGACCAAATGATGGAAGACTTAGCTACCTCATTTCCTCATTATGGGTGGGAAAGCAACGTAGGATACCCGACCAAGACACACAGAGAAGGAATCCAAAAGCATGGAATAAGTCCTTGGCATAGGAAAAGTTTCCAACTACTACCCCGACAATTGGATTTGGGACTCCAATGAAAAGAAAAAGCCAGCAATCATAAACTGCTGGCTTTATTTATTTTAAGGGTGATTTTACTTTTCTTTTTTCTCTATAATTCGTTCAAAGACTAATTTACCTGCTCCTGGATTTTGACTGATAGGCTGAAGCACCAGCTTATTGGCGTCAAACTCTACAATTTTTGCCTGCCTAACTTCATTACCCTCATAGATTGTCAGGATATTTTGATCATCCAATTTGACTTTGGCCTTTTTAAGTACCAATTGCTGATTTTCAAAATCTGTAAATTTCAATGAATCGCCTGCGGAAAACTGGTAAACAGTGCTTTCAAGTCTATACTGAATTCTGTATTGCATATTGGCTTGAGTTGCCGAGTCTGCATTTAAAAATTGTGGGGATTTTCTAATTCTTTCTATTCCATCAAAATAGACCAATTGCCACTTTCCAAAGAGCTCCTGTATTTGGATTTGATTGATATTCAGAAAAAAAGAAAGAATCAATGCAGGGATCAGGGTAAGACTATTCATGTCTTCATCCGTACAATTTTGTTGCCAAAATTAAATTTCCTCCTATTGAGGCACATTAACATTTAAAAATGGAATCCATTCGGAAGCTTGTCGCTCTGCGTAATCTGCCAGAAAATAAGCTAGTGTAGGCTTAAATGGAGCAGTTTTCAAGGTCAAACCTGCCTGATCCGGAGTCTTGTCTCCTTTGTTGACATTACAGCGATTACAGGCCGTTACCAGATTGGTCCAATTGGTTTTTCCTCCTTTGGATTTTGGAATTACATGGTCAATTGTAAGGTGGCGCTGACTTCCACAATATTGACACTCCCCTCTATCCCTTCTAAATAGATTGGCTCTGTTTAATAAAACCCCGCGGTAGGGAATATTTTTATATTGATTTAGCCGAATGACAGCAGGATAGGCAAAAGATCGACTTACTGTCCGGATTTCCAGGAGTTCATAGGTAGAAAGCACATTTGCCTTTTCCAAAAGGGTTAAGACCAATGCTTTTTGCACAGTTACCACCGCAACGGGAGAATGATCCAAATTCAACACCAAAACTCTCTTTTCCATACCTATACAACTACCGTTCTTGCCTCCAAAACCACTTGATGAGATTGATTGTTTTTTAAAAAAGCCTGCCACTCGTCCAAATCAGAAACTTTAATCCGATTATCCATCCAAAGGACCTCTTCCATTCCCAAGTAGATTGCAAATGAGTCTTTGGCAGTTTTTTCATCATGAAAAATAAATAAATCTCCCGGCATCGCATGATTAAATGGGATGATTCTTCCCGGTAAATGGTCTGAATACCAGTTATACCCACCAATGGAATAAATCAAGGCAAAGCCCAGCATCTCATCGAGCCCAAAAATACTTCTCCCTCCTGCTTGCCAAGGAGCATTGACATACTTCAAGGCAATATCTATCAACTGTTCCCGATCTGCTTTCAAAGCATGACTCCTGGTGGTTCCGGTAAAGCCAATATGATCCTGCCAATTGAATAATTCCAAATCAGAAAAATGGAGCCTGCTTCCGGGAAGTAGGTATAGGTTTGTGCCCAGATACTCAATGGCAGCGATGGGGCTAGTTACAATTTGATAATCCTGATTGAGGAAATTCTGATAATCACCTCCTGAAATTTCTTTTAATGATTTGGCGCTAATCCAGCCACCCATTCGGGAATCTTCATGAAAAATACGATACCAAGTTCGGCCAGAATTCACTGCCAACACCTGATAACACTCACCAAAAAGCAATTGGGTTTGGAGTGCTGAGTCTACTGTAGGTTTTCGATAAACCGGCAAGATGGTTTGCCGGCAAATTCCGAATATATCATTTAAGGGCCATTCGCTGGAGTTCTCTTTTGGCATCTTTTTCCTTCAGATCCTGTCTCTTGTCGTGTAATTTTTTACCTCGACCCAAAGCAATTTCCATTTTTGCTTTTCCACGGTCGTTGATAAATATACGAACCGGAATGATAGTAAGACCTTTTTCCTGCGACTTAGTTTCGAGTTTTTCCAGTTCTTTTTTACTTAAAAGCAACTTTCTATCTCTCACAGCCTCATGATTATAGCTTGAAGCCATAGAATATGGGGCAATATGCATTTGTCTCACGTACAGCTCCCCATCCAAAAAAATACAAAAGGCCTCAGTCAAAGACACCTTACTCTCTCGGATGGACTTGATCTCAGTGCCTTTCAGCACCATTCCAGCCACGTAGGTATCTATAAACTCAAATTGAAAGCTAGCCTTTCTGTTTTTGATATTGATATGCTTCTCAAATTTATTGACTTTGGTAGCCATATTAGATTTTCATTTTTGCTAAAGGAGTCACATCCATAGATGAAAAATCTCCTTTTAAGTATTTGTAATGGGCTGCCATGGCAATCATGGCTGCATTATCTGTACAATATTCAAATTTCGGGATAAAAATATTCCAGCCTCTTTTTGTGGCCAAATCTGTCAAAGCATTTCTCAAACCTGAATTTGCTGATACGCCCCCTGCTATAGCTACATCCTTCACGCCATATTGTTTGACCGCTGCCTTCAATTTAATCAGCAACATTTCAATTAGACTATGCTGTATACTGGCGCATAGATCATTCAGGTTTTCCTCAATGAAGGTAGGATTCTGCTGCAGTTGATCTCTCAAGAAATATAAAACCGCAGTTTTTATTCCGCTAAAAGAATAATCCAATTCAGGCATGCGAGTGATGGGAAACTCAAAAGCTTTTGGATTTCCTGACTGGGCATATTTATCGATCAAGGGCCCACCCGGATAAGGTAAACCTAGCAATTTGGCTGTTTTGTCAAATGCCTCCCCTACCGCATCATCCCTTGTCTCTCCAATGACCTGCATATCCAAATAATCTTTGACTAAGACCAATTGCGTATGCCCTCCACTGACTGTCAGACAAATAAAAGGGAAATTAGGCTTAGGGTCCTCTATGAAATGCGCCAATACGTGAGCCTGCATATGGTTGATCTCAATCAGAGGGATCTTCAAAGCATACGCCATGGATTTGGCGAAACTTACTCCCACGAGCAAAGCTCCCATGAGACCTGGACCACGGGTAAAGGCAATTGCACTGAGATCTTTTTTACCGATCCCGGAAGACTCCAAGGCCTCGTGCACCACAGGAATAATATTCTCCTGATGCGCTCTAGAGGCTAATTCGGGAACAACACCCCCATATTTTTCGTGGACTGATTGTGTGGCCACAATATTATTAAGTACTTTGCCATTTAAGATTATAGAGGCAGAAGTCTCGTCACACGAGGACTCAATTGCTAGAATAGAAATATCGTTGGTATCCATTGGAAAAGAACGCGAAAGTTACGGATTTTTTATACAAAGCCTTTCGAATACTCCTTTGGGTAATCTTAATGCTGGTGATCAGTGTCCTAGCACTGGCTTTGCTTCTCCAGACTCCCGGGGTTCAAAATTGGGCTGTCGATAAAGTAACAGGATATCTCAATAAAAATTCCCAATTCACCACCAATATTGGAAGGATCGATCTCAATTGGTGGGATGCCTTGGAAATTACTGGTTTGGAAGTAAAAGACCATCGAGACAGCATCATGCTGTCTGCTGATCGTTCATTTATTGATTTTCAACTAAAATCTCTACTTCCTCCAAACAATCCCTCTTTGGATGAGGTGAGATTGGAAAGAGCTACAGTACAATTCTTTACCCATGAGGGAGACTCATCCATGAATATTAATTTATGGCTCAGAGAATTAAATGAACTCTTCGGATCAGGTAAAAGCGGAGGATCTACCAAGTTCGGAATTGGTCAAATTGACCTAAGGAACTCCAGGTTTTCATTGGTCAATTACAACTTACCAGTCATAGAAAAAGGACTGGACTATAACCACATGCGCTTCGCTGATATTGCCATCAGTGCCTCTAAATTTTATGTGGATGGAGATGAAATTGGAGTTAATATAGGTCTTCTAACCGGTGTAGAGCAGGGCTCAGGATTGACGATCAAAGAATTGCAAACTCAACTCACATATTCTTCCGAATTTCTTGAGTTTGATAAATTAAATCTGATTACCAACCAAAGTCATATCAAGGATTTTTTAAGATTCGAATATGCTAGTCCAAGTTCTTTCTCAGATTTCATCAATAAGGTGGTGGTCATTACCCGAATGAAAGAAACAGTACTCAGTCTGGAAGATTTGCGTTTCTTTGCTCCCACACTTCCAGATATTGAGGATGCCATCATCCTGACAGGAGAGGTACAAGGACCTGTTTCAGATATAAGATCCGAGGAATTCCTCCTAAGATTAGGAAAGAAAACGGAAATATTTGGTTCATTCCAATTGGACGGCCTCCCCAATTTTGAGGAAACCTATATCAATCTTTCTCTTCAAAACTCCACCATAGAAGCTAATGATTTAGGCCCCTATTTAAGTGCTGAAATTGAGAAAGAGATTCGCAAATTTAAAACGATAAGACTCAGTGCTGATTTTGCAGGTTTGCCAAGCAGATTCACTACAGATGGACTATTTCGTACTGGCATAGGCGAATTAAACGGGCGTGTCAATTATGATCAAAAAGACGGTGTAAACTCGATAGTCTCAAAAGTTTCCATCAAAAATCTGGATCTGGGTGTCTTGGCTGAAAATCCAGAATTGCTGCAAAAAATCAGCTTAGAAGGAAATGTGAACCTAAAGGGTAAAAGCAAAGAGGATATCTTGATCGGCTTGGATGCCGTGATTTCAAAATTGGGAATTAATGGATACACCTATTCCAATATTCGAACAGATGCGAATTATGGATTGGACCTTTTTGAGGGAAACTTATCCATATCCGATCCAAATTTGAAACTGAAAGCTTCAGGAACCATCAACCTGAGAGATACCTCTGAGGCTATCAATATCCGAATGCAACTAGACACCGCCAATTTGGACCAGATGCGTTTTGCAGATGTAGCAACTTCCTTATCCGGAGATTTTGAAATTGATACCAGAGGAATCAATATTGATGTTTTGACGGGAATCATGCGCTTTAAAGATATTGCTATAGGGTATGATGGCAGATCTCTGGAATTAGGCGACTTTTTCTTTCAATCCTTATTTGCGGGAGGTACGCGAACCATGTCCCTCAACTCAGATTACATTGTGGCTGGTGCTTCTGGAAGATTTGAATTGGAGCAAATGGCAAAAGATTTACCGGTCCTTTTTAACCAATATTTAGCTATACTTTTCAAGCAAAAGCCTCCCGTTGCAGATATTGAAGAATACTTCAACAAGGAGTATAAACTGGATTTGAATATTCGTTTAATCGATATTAATCCCCTTTTAAAACTCTTTCAGCCGGACTACAGAATCTCCAAAAATACGCTGATTGAAGGAGCGTTTTATCAAACACAGGAGAATACGATTTTCAACTTTTTTACCAGTATTGACACGATTCAATACAAAAACAACATAGCCAGAAATGTCAATATTGACTTCAATACATCCAAACTTATCAATAGCGAGGATGTATTGGCTTCCTTCTACGTTTTTTCTAAATCCCAGAAAATTGGGCAGTCTCTAGATTTCAGCAATTTTGGATTCGAGGCAATTTGGAGTAATGAAGCTTTGAATTTGGACTTTGCCTTAGATCAGGACTCAACCCGGAGCAAGGCTAGAATCAAAGCCTTGGCTCAATTTACTCCTACCCAGACAAGTATCAATTTTGAACCATCTCAGCTAATAGTGCTGGATAGTGAATGGAAATTTGACCCCAATAATGAGATCAGGATTGAATCAGAAAAAATCGCTTTTGATAATGTAAGGATACAGTCTGGAAATCAAGAAATAGATTTGGAAGGTATATTCAGCTCAAATCCTGAAGATGAATTTTATCTAACTATCTCAAATGTAAATGCCAATATCCTCAACACCTTAACTCCCCAAGCTTACGAAGGAGCCATCAATGGATCGGTTACTATCTCTGCGAGTGAGGAATTTGATAGGACTTTGAAAGCCCAAATTGAAATTGATTCTTTAAGCATCAATGAAATTATTGTAGGTGATTTTGTAGCCAGTGCAGATCTGCAGCAGAATATTCTCAATCTTACTTTGGAAAATTACTTAAGTAAGAAAAAATCAATTCAAATGAGTGGTACTGTTGATCTGGACTCTCAAGAGTTTGATTTGGCGGGGGAATTACGAAATGCTGAATTAGCGATTTTCGAACCCTTCTTATCCAATTATTTATCCAATATGGGTGGGACAGTTTCGGGAGATATCCAATTAACCGGAAACGTCACCAAACCTAGGCTTTTGGGGCAGGGAAGAATTAATCAGGGCAAACTACGTGTAAATTATCTAAACGCTCTTTATCAACTGGATGGAAGCATCATTTTCGAACCGGGAGAAGTGAGCTTTGATCGTTTGGTGGCAAGGGATGTGAATGGCAACACTGCCAATCTAAACGGAGGTCTTAAATACCAAAGCCTCAATAATATCACGCTGGACATCAATGCCAGACTCAATAATTTCCAAGTATTGAATACTACTTCACGAGATAATGAGGTGTTTTATGGAACAGCCTATGTGAGCGGTACCATAGATATTCTGGGTTCAACTTCCAATCTGGATATCAATGCGAGAGCGACTAGTCAACCCAATACACGAATTTTCATTCCTTTGACCAGTAGCAATGAGCAAGTGAGTGAAGAGTATATCCACATTATCAATATTCGGGATACTGTAAGAATGCAGGGTTTATCCGATGACATTAATAGACTGAATATAGAAAATGTCCGAATGAATTTTGTGCTGGATGTAACTCCTGATGCTTACACCGAAATCATCATTGACCCAAGAACGGAAGAAAAAATCTCCGGTAGAGGAAGAGGACTTCTAACCATGAATATTGATACACAGGGAAATTTCTCTTTGAGTGGAAGTTATGAAATCACCGAAGCGACCTATAATTTCTCCCTTTACAATGTTTTGAAAAAAGAGTTTACCGTAGAACCTGGCGGAAGAATCACTTGGTATGGAGATCCATATGAAGGCGTCATGAACCTTAAAGCAAAATATACCGAGACTGTGTCTATAGCTCCTCTACTGGCTAGAAACTCCCTGCAGGATCAGCAAAGCACGAGCAATAGAAGATTTCCGGTAGAAGTAATCATGAATCTAAATGGAGAGCTCCTTTCACCGGATATCAATTTTGGGTTTGACTTCTCCCAGTTCCCTAACACGGGAGACGTACAAACAGCAATTTCATCTTTTCAGTCTAGGATCAACAACGATGAGCAGGAGATGAACCGTCAGGTTTTCTCTGTGATTATGACCCGTTCTTTCTCTCCTGAAGGCCAGTTTGCAGGGGTTAATTCATTCTCCAATAGCTTGGGACAATTACTTTCCTCCCAACTCAACTCATTCTTGGGTCAGGTAGACAAAAATTTGGAAGTCAATTTTGATTTGGCATCCTTAGATCAAAATGCGCTGGAAACTTTCCAATTGAGCGTTGCCTATACTTTCCTCGATGGAAGACTTCGGGTATCTCGAGACGGCGGATTTACGGACAATACAGGAAACGCAGATGCTGCTTCCATTATTGGAGATTGGCAAGCTGAGTACTTATTGACAGATGATGGGGTCTATAGAATCAGAATTTTCAACCGGAATAATTTCAACACCTTTACCTCACTGTCCCTTTCCAAGAATGTGAATACTTATGGTGTTTCAATTTCCCAAAACGTCTCCTTCAACTCCTTCTCTGAATTATTTCAAAAAATCACCCGAAAAAAGCAGAAAGCAGATCCCTTATATGAAGATTCTGACAATTATTTGAGATATAATCAAGATTCGGAGGAAAACTGGAAACCCATCAATTTAGACAATATTGAAGAGCGACTTGATTCTTTGAAAGAAGACAGAACCAGGCAATATTTCAGAAAAGAAGAGGAGGATCAATAAACAATTTCCCCTCAGACTTACTTTTCTAAAAAAGTACATCCATGCAAAAAATCACAATTTTCTGGTTTCGTAGAGACCTGAGACTCGAAGACAATACGGGCTTGTATTATGCTTTGCAGCAGGAAGAAAATGTATTGCCCCTTTTCATTTTTGACAGCAATATTTTAGACAAGCTGGAAGATAAACAAGATGCCCGGGTTCAGTTTATCCATGAGCAAATCACCTTAATTCAAGATGAATTAAAGGACAAAGGAAGCTCCATTTTGGTAAAACATGGGAAGCCATTAGAGGTCTATCAAGAGCTTTGCAAAGAATATTCGATTTCCTCTGTGTATACCAATCGAGATTATGAACCTTATGCTAAGGAACGCGATCAGGAGGTGGAGAAATTTTTGAAGGAAAAAGACATTGAATTTTACACATTCAAGGATCAAATGATCTTTGAACCCGGGGAGGTGTTAAATGGATCGGGAGAGTTTTATAAAGTCTTTACTCCTTACAGCAAAGTTTGGCTGGAGGAATTCAAAAAACAGAAAATAGAGCCTCTCTCCTATTTTCACTGGAAAAATCTCTATGAAACAAAACCGTTTTCACTTCCGAGTTTGGAAGATATTGGATTTGAAAAAACTGATATCCCAATTCCTTCCAATACAGTTGATAAGGATTTGATTTCTGAATACGACAAAACCCGAAACTATCCTGCAAAAGATGGTACTAGTAGATTGGGAATTCATCTTCGTTTTGGGACTATTTCCATTCGAAAGCTGGCTTTGGATGCTGCAAAGCTAAATGACACCTATCTCAATGAATTGATTTGGAGAGAGTTTTATATGACTATTTTGGCCTATAATCCTCAGGTAGTTGATAAAGCATTCAAACCCGCTTATGATCAAATTCCGTGGAGAAATAACGAGGAAGAATTTAAGGCCTGGTGTGAGGGGAAAACTGGATATCCTATTGTCGATGCCGGAATGAGGGAATTGAATCAAACAGGCTACATGCACAATAGGGTACGAATGATTGTGGCATCTTTCCTGACCAAACATTTGTTGATTGACTGGAGATGGGGTGAGGCTTACTTTGCTGCCAAATTATTGGATTATGAATTGGCCTCTAATAATGGGGGCTGGCAATGGGCTGCAGGAACCGGAACAGATGCACAGCCTTATTTCAGGGTATTCAACCCAGAGTCGCAAACTGAAAAGTTTGATAAAGATTTGAAGTATATTAAAGAATGGGTACCGGAATTTGGAACTGATAAGTATCCAAAACCGATTGTAGACCATAAATTTGCCAGGCAAAGAGCACTGGACACTTATAAAAAAGCATTGGATCAATGAATATCGGAGACCGAGTAAGATTACTACATGGCAAAGAAGAAGGGATAATCAGAAAAATATCCTCAAGTGGGAGAATAGAGGTTGAAATTGAGGATGGTTTTGTAATTCCCGCCATGAAATCTGAAGCGGTCGTCATTTCTGAAGTAGAAAAATCCTATTTTGGTGAGAGTAAAGTTCAGGAAGATTTTTCGGAAATACCTCAGGCTATTTCCGCTCCCAAAGATCAGGGAATTTATTTAGCATTTGTTCCTGTCAATGATCAAAACCTCAGCTTATATCTGATCAATGATTCGAAGCAAGATTATTTGGTTCATGTGTCTGAGGTATTCGGTAATAATCAGAGAACTCTTTTGGCAGAACAAGTTAAACCTGGGATTGCCAAAAAATTTGACGATAGACTGTTGAAAGAAATGGACGAATGGCCGGCATTTTTGCTGCGTTTTATTCCTATTCAACAAAAACTGGAAAAAGGAATTCCTCCTTTTGAAAGGCAGTTAAAAATCAAGCCAACCCAATTTTTCAAGCATTTAAGTACAGCTCCTTTTTTGAATAAATCCGCTTATTTATTCCACTTGGAACAGACTACCAAAGAACTGGATATTCGTTCCTTGAACTACGAGTTGGAGCAGCTTAATCCCAAGCCGGAGGAAAAACCAGTAACGAAGCCTGCAAGAAGCATTGACCTTCATATTGAAGAGCTGGTGGAAGATCATCATTCCATGAGTAATTCTGAGAAATTACGGATTCAGCTAGAAACATTCGAAAGGAAATTGGATCAAGCTATTCAATCCGGAATGGATGAAATCACCTTTATTCATGGAATAGGAAATGGGGTCTTGAGAAAAGAAATTCATAAGCGATTGAGTCAATTGGGAAATATTAAGTACTTTCAAGACACACAGAAAGATCAGTGGGGTTACGGAGCAACTTTAGTACGAATTTCCTAATTCATGCAGGTGAAAATCTCTCCTATTTTCCAGGCTTTTGAGCAGCAACATGCCGAGGCTAAGGAGCTATTTCTGACGCTTGGAAAACAAATTAAGTCCAAGAAAGCCATAGAACTTTACGGGAAATTAAGTTTTCTGGAAGTGTATGGGGATCTTTTGGCTAAAATCCATTTTGAAAAGGAAAGCCTGCAGTTCGATTTTTTCGCACCCTTCAGCAAGCTTCAAAAGAACCTGAGAAAAATCAATCATTTAAAGCTGGTTGAAAAAGGATTAAGGCAAAGAGAATTGAATCAGGATCTGACCTATAATTCTTATTCTACATTTGTTGACAAGCACAAAAAGGGACTTTATTCCGAAACCTTTGATATGGTAGTTGGCAGTTCCCTGAAAGTCTGGGATGAGTTTTTGGCAAAATCTCAAGAAGCCAGTAAACAAATCAAGCCTTTGACCATCAATACTGCTATCAATCAGTTAATTGAGGAAGAGTTGGAGTTTTTCCACATCAATCAAAGACAAAGACTGGACAGCAAGGCCTTGAAAGATCTTTTTGAAGGCTTGAGAAAAATTATCATGCTGGAGAATCTATTACTGTATTTGGGCTTCAATTCCATTTTTATAGACAGTATTCATGCAGAGATGGAAGGATTGAAAGAAAATCTCAAACCCTGGTATGCCAACCACTTGGAGTTACAATCCCTGACTCATTTTCTTTCAGATAAAGAAGATGTGTCTAAAAAATACATCGCATGGGTGAAAGACCTCCACGCAGAAAAAAAGAGCCTGACTTCCAAAGTTGAAAAGCAGGCTCAAAGCTTGTTTCAGAAAATTTTAGCTTAATCAGATTCTTGACAAGGCAAAAGCCAAATCATTTTTCAGATCTTCAGCATCTTCAATTCCCACACTTAAACGAATTAAAGAATCCACCAATCCTACTTTTTCTCTTTCCTCTTTAGGAATGCTGGCATGGGTCATGGTTGCAGGATGACCACATAAAGACTCTACTCCTCCCAGTGATTCTGCTAGAGAAAAAAGCTTGAAGCTTTCCATCACTTTTCTGGCGTCTTCCAGTTTATTGCCCTTAAGTGAAAATGAAATCATACCTCCAAAATCTCTCATTTGACTTTTTGCGATATCATGATTAGGATGATCTTCAAATCCAGGCCAATATACTTTTTCTACTTTCGGATGATTTTTTAAATAAGCTGCGATAGTTTTTCCATTTTGAGAATGTCGCTCCATTCTGATATGCAAGGTTTTGATTCCTCTCAATACCAGAAAACAATCTTGAGGTCCAGGAACGGCACCACATGCATTTTGGATAAAAATTAATCTCTGAGCTAATTCATCCTCATTCACCACTAAGGCTCCCATCACTACATCAGAGTGACCTCCCAAGTATTTGGTAACGGAATGCATTACGATATCAGCTCCCAAGTCCAGTGGGTTTTGCAAAAACGGGGAAGCGAAAGTATTATCCACACCCAATAACAAATTATTCCCTTTAGCCAACTTAGACAGTGCTCTCAAATCCACAATATTCATCATGGGATTGGTAGGAGTCTCAGCCCAAATCATTTTGGTATTCTCATTGATTTTTTCGGCAACCAAATCAACATTTGTCATGGGTACAAAGTGAAATTTGATCCCATACTTTTCATAAACCTTGGTAAACAAGCGGTAAGTACCACCATACAAATCACTGGTACTGATAATTTCATCCCCTGGATTAAACAGCTTGATTACAGCATCTATTGCCCCTAAGCCGGAAGAAAAACAAATTCCATGTTTTCCATTTTCCAAGGCCGCTAAATTATTTTGAAGGGCTGTTCGCGTAGGATTATGTGTACGAGAATACTCATATCCCTGATGATCGCCGGGAGACCGCTGCACATAGGTAGAGGTCTGATAAATAGGAGTCATTATAGCACCGGTAGAGGGATCAGGCTCCACACCGGAATGAATGGCTTTGGTACCGAATTTCATATGATTATAATTTGTTCTTTAATGGCCATATGGAATCCCTGCTTGCGGCAGGCAGGTCGCACAGTTTCCCCGATACATGGGGTCATCCCTGTGTGTGTCATTCTCGTCGTGCTGGATTTCATTAGATTATTTTTATTCGTTGATACAATATCCGAACAGGCTTAGGCTTTAATAAATTCCTTCCTGTATACTTGTACTGATGTGAGATAACTCTCATTAAGGGTAACCAAATATGACAAAAAAGGGCAGTATTTTCAACTTCTTTCCCGATTACCTAAAAATTTATCCTTTAGCAACTTTAAGCTGGTTATGGGTGGTAGTTTGTCCTGCTTTGGGCAGCGCATGGATCCTAAAAAATTACCAACTGCTGCTAACCTTTGATTCCCTTTCCTGGATTGGTTATTTCTTCTTTATCTTGATTGCAAGTTTGGTAATGGGACTGGCTCTTTTACCTACTACTCTAAGTGCTGTTATTAGCGGTTTCCTATTGGGCTGGACTGGATTACCCGCCATTATCCTCGCATATTCCATGGCGAATGTCATTGGGTATTATCTAGGCAAACTATTTAACTCCGGTCTCATGGAGCTATTGGAGGCCAAAAACCCTAAATTCTTATACGAATTAGAAAAAAGGAAAAGCAATGAGGGCAAATTGATTTTCTTCATTCGAATCAGTCCTGTGATTCCATTCGCCATTTCTAATTTCCTATTTGCCTCCCTTCAGGTTCCCCTTCGCAAAGTGTTGATTTATGGGATTCCAGGAATGCTTCCAAGGACCATCTTGGCCTTTTTGGCAGGAATTTTAGCCAATGACTTCTTAGGAGCGAGAGAAAAGCTGAATGATCCCATTCAAATAGGCTTTGTCCTCGTTTTTCTCCTAATCAGTATTTGGGGAATTTGGGTGAATTGGAAAAAATCTAAAGCCTAACGTAGCAAGTACATTTTGCCATAACCCTTGGTAAATCCACGATCACCAGCAGTAGGTCTGTGCTCCATGAATTGTCCATTTTTTCGGATCAAAACCCTATAAATGTACACGCCATTGGCTAATTGATCTCCAAATTCATCTTTCCCATCCCATGCGTATTCGGTAATATTATTCCCGATTCGGATGGGCCCTAACTCATCCTGCAAAATCTCCCTGACTACCTTTCCGGTCACAGTCATGATTTGAATTTTGATTTGATCCGGAACTTCCGAACCAGTCACAGTAAACACAAACCGGACACTGGTACTGAATGGATTTGGATAAGGATAGAAGTTTGAAATCTGTGACTCATTGACCACTTCAAAAGTAACCTCATAAGGCATAGGTGAGTCCTGATTCTGAACTTTGAGGGTATAGACTCCATCTTCTAAAGGACCTGGTTGGAAGGAAACTCTAAAGTCGTTTTCATCACTAGCTGGAGTCCAAGTCAAGTTAGGATTGGAGAAATTTATTCTGGCAAAATCACAGGTATCACAGTTCTTTTTCAGGAAAATATCCAGTCCCACCGTGTCTGTTTTATGCAAAAACGATTGGTCGTTTTTCAATATCGCATTGATCAAAACAGTCGGAGATACTATGTCCCCATCCATGATATATATCCCGTCAAAATTCACATCCAACAAGGACTGAGAATCATCTTCCTGAACAACAAAGTATGTTCCCACCTCGATTTGATTGTTTCTATAAGTTTGTTCTCGAAGAATTCTAGGATTGGCAAAAATCTCCAAAGTATTCTCCCCACCTTTTCCTATAGAGTTGAATTCTATGGTATGAGTAAAACTTTCTCCTGCCTTCAAAGCGGCAAACTTTTTGGAAAAGGATTCAACCTTTCTGGATTTTAGATTGGTCAGCTTCCAGTCAACTTGAATGGAATCCGGGAAGTCGTGAATAGAGACGTTTTTAAACTCGAAGTTAAAACTACCTGATTCTCCTTCTCTAAGATTTACTCGATCTTGGTTGTTTTTTAAGATTAGCGCTCCTTCAGGTACGCCCTGATAATTCACCTGCCATCTTTTTAGGTCGGCTGGAGCAGTTGAATTTGGATCATTCATCTCATACCGCAAGCGCAAATATGGATAAGACTGGGAATTGATAAATGAAAGATCTAATTGGGAGGAATTCTCATTGCTGATTAACACCTCTTCTTCGCCGTTTTCTTTAACTCCCAAAATATCAAAATAGGTCTTTTCCTGCTCATTGATCCAAGGTCTATCCTTCACTGCCTGGAAAAAGTTTTCCCATGAACTGGCAGGTCCAATTCTAGGTGTGAAAATATAGCCTTCCGTCAGATAGCCTTTCAGCTGAGATTTGAAAGAAAGAGTCTGCTTATTGGATGGCACTTCCATATTTGGATTCCCTACTATTTCCAAAGCTTCCCCTGGTTTCATCCCCTTTCTTCCATAAAGGATATAAGGATCACCAGTCTTGAGGGCACGAAGTGTAGCTTCACTTGCACCGAATTGCTTGATCAATTGATAAGCCTCCTCCGGCCAACTATCAAATGTTACATTACCAACGGAGAAAATGATGACGAAATCTCCCTGCTCCACATTATTGGTAAACTCTCTTAAAATAGTTTGCCCAGGTGAGGTAATCCAGGCATTTTGAATACTTTGAATCAATTGAGGTGGTCTTCCACAAGAGCGACCGTCCAAAATATCAAATCCAGGAACTGGTATAGGCAGGTATGGTTGAAGTGTTTTTTGCTGGAAGGTCACTAAGCCGAGGGATCCATTCGGGCAAAGTCGACTATTTGCATTATTGACGTTATCAATAATCTGAGGAACGTTATTCAGATAAAACTGAGTATTTCTAAAAGATAGAGTATCAACTGCAGAACCAACTGTAAATACTTCTACTCCAAGATTTACATCCTTGTAAACCAATTTTCTTTCAGCTTCATCGATGTTTAGATTACTCAACTGGTTTTCTGCGATTTGCTGGAAGGTTCTTTGCGTCCAGCCTTCTGGCCCATTTGGAATAAAGGAAAAGCTGGAGCTGCTCCAAGAATCGGTTTCTCCCGGTCGTGGCTCTTGGAATTTTGTTCTCCAAAAATAAGTGACTGAATCAGTACCCGGCAAAAGGTCAACTTTCCAAGTTGCCAAACCTTTAGAACTCAATCTAATCTCTTTGCGGTAAGCTGAGTTGAAATTGGAAGTCGTATCCATTTGCATGATTACGGTCCGGTCGGTAGGATTATTACCAGGCAACTGTGTGATTAAATCAATGGATTTTTGATTGACAATCCCATATTCCAGAGGGTATAGATTGAGGGTTCCACTCAAAGGAACAAATTGAGAAATGGAAATCTGATTATTGGAAAAAGACATTTCCTCCACTTCTCTGGAAGGATTAATTTCTAAGATAATTGTGTTTTCTCCAGCTGATGCAACCCCTATGTTAGGAATAGAAAAGGAAAGACTATCCACCCTACTGACAGCTGAAGTTTTTACTATTGGATAGGTAATTTCTTCTCCGGAGGGAAGTCTTCTTCGAACTTGATAAGAAATGGAATCGAAACCAACGATTCCTATATTTCTTAATACAAAATTCAATTTCAGACTATCTGAAAGAGCTGAGATGGGATCATCGTCAAAACTTTCAATCCTAGCTTCAGATTCTGTGACAAAATAATCAGGTTTATCCGCCGGAAATAAGCGCACTGCTGGATCTCCCATTAGAATCATTTGTTCCATGTGAGAATAGTTTAGCGGAGCTGTACCGTACCTGCTCACAAAAAACCTTTCCGCCTCCATTTTTATTTCTCCTACAGAACGGTAGATCTTGGTACTGTCGGCAAAGGCATTCAAATAAAAGGCATCAGAATACCTTCTTAAATACACATCTACCCCAATGGCTGAATTCGCCATGATATTAGAAGCTCCTTTATTAGGAGTGATGACCCAATCTTCACCCTGAGTATAATTGGTGCCAAAGGCGCTACCGTAATCACAGCCATTAAACAGCATTACAGGATATTTTCCTTTATTCTGATAATTGATTGTTGGGTCAGAAGCGAAACCGATATCAATATCCAAAATAGTCGGAGATCCATGTCCAAAGAAAGTCACCAAAGACCTTCCCTCATTCAAATCTCCTGTGATATCTATAACCTCTACCACACTATTGGATCGCTTTCTATAAGTGGTCACATTTCCTCCTAGAAATGGTCCTTCAGCAATTCCTTTAAACCCGTTCAAAAAATTAAAATATCGGTTCAATTCGAACTCAGAGACCCCTCCACCCAAATGAAGGATTTCTTTTTGCCATGGAGCCTCCAAGCCCAGCAAGTCCTTTTCAATCGCTTTATAAAAATAATCTTCCAGCTGTTGAGAGTCCTTCGCAGGTATTCTCCCAATTGCCATGGCCGGTAGCTCAGGGTTAGCTGGATCTAAATTGAGTGTAAAGACCACATCAGAAAAAGGATAACCACCTACCGGCACTAAATCTTGCTGAGTAAACACTGCCGGATTATTTCGATAGAAATAGGTAATACCACCCACACGAGCAGTACTGTAGATAGCCAAACCTCTTCCCGCCATCAAGATATGGGTAGGTTTATGTACAGGATAATAGGCCTTCAAAAATTCATAAAGTGCAATCGGAGATCTTTCACCATAACCAAATTGATCGTAGATATCCTCCATGATTAAGGTTAGGGTATCATAAGCACCGCCTTGAGGGGAAGCTCTATGTTCCGCATATGCTTTTAAGGGATTTTGAAAATTCTTGGAAGGTCTTTGTAAAGCTTTACTTCCTACCAAAATATAATCAGCGGCTTGGCCTAGGTAGTCTCTGAATTTGATAGGTTTTACCTCAGTTACTTTCTGGATTACATCTTCATTTTCAAGCCAGATTTTACTTTCTTTTCCTTCTACAGCAGCTTGTAAGCTCAGATTTCCTGAATTTTTCGATAAGGAAACCCGTACCGGATTAGAAGGATCTGATATTTCAACTGCCGCATAATTCCCGGCAATAGAAGAATATTGAATCTGTTGATTCCCTGCAGGATTGATTAGCAACTCTGATCCAAAATCACCAGTTCCTTTATTTTTGGAATAGCGGATTTTAGCATAAGTAATAGATATATTATCCGCAGCTTCAGGACCAATCGGAGTTACGGAAATTACGATACTCCCGTTGGCATTGAAATCCGTCATTCTGAGTGGAATTCTGGCAAAAACAGTATTAAAACCAGAAAAGTCCTGAACCCCAACCTGCCTCTGACTGGTCCCGCTAACTCCAGCCGTTATTCTGGCCCGATGAGCATTTGCCGATCTTCCTGTCAAACCAATTTCCAAATAAGGATCTCCTGATGATGCTGGGACGCCTAATTCCCCAAAAGGAACCTGGCGGGTAGCTCCTTTTGAAATCACTGAACTCATCCAGCCTTGACCCTGATCATAGCTAGAAAGGCGAAAGCCCAAGGTATAACTGATTCCAAGAGAATACTGATCGCTAAATACCTGAAGTCTTTCAGATTGATAAGACTGAATCTGTGGGGCAGTTGCTGCTGGAGTTCCCCTTACAGCCATTCGCTTACCTGGTGAATTAGCAACAGTCAAAAAGTAAGCGGTAGTATCGGTATGGGTATTAAAATACGGATTAGGGATAGGCTTGACGTCTCTATAAAGGATGGAGTCTAGCTTAGCATCATTTCTAATCCCATAAAAATCAATATAGTCTCCCTCATTGAGTCTTCCGTCCTGCTCACCTTCTATATAAATTGCCACTTCTTTTCCACGATGAAACATCCGAATATTTCGTGGGTCTGTGGTGCTAAGATTTATTCCTGCACTTTGAAGTGTTGCAGGGCTGATTCTGTAAATCCCATCCTTTGCAGTCGGAATCTTATAATAGACTTGATCATAGGAGTACCAGACACCCTGCTGCGCAAAAAGTCCCAATGCCAGGCAACTCAGGAGATATGTAAGGAACAGCTTTTTCAATAGGTCCATCCTTTAAATTTTCGAAAATCGTCCTTCATTTTTTCCAGGGAAACTTTTACGGAAAACACATGGGAATAAGGTGTCTCTGAAACATTTCCTATATCAGAAAGCGCATAGTCAATTTGGAATTTTTCACTCAGCAAAACTCCCAAACCTGCACTTGGCATCATACTCATAGACTTTTCGCCATCAAAATCTTTGATATACTGAAAGTTGCTGACACCCGCTCGCAAGAAGGCCAGCTTTTTATAGCCTAATTCCAAACCCATCTTTGGATCTATGCTCAAAAGAGAGGTAGAGATTAGCGTATTTCTCTGCCCATCAAAGGTCATATCCAAATCCACGGCAGTTAAGAGACTGAACTGTTTCCCAACTGCAAAACTATAGGTAAAGCTACTAATTGCTCGAGGCAAGGTAAGCTCGACTGAATTCACAGGAATCTCATTATTAGTCTGGGAGTAAATGTCTCTCACCAATTCCGCATTATGGGACCAGGCATTAAATGTCGTAGTGATATCCCTCAGCATTAAACCTAAAGTCAGGTTCTTTTTCACATACATTCCACCCAAATCCAAACCAAAGCCCCAGGCATTTGCGAATTTTCCTACATTTCTATGAATCACTTTTGCATTGGCGCCGACTTTGAAATGATCAGATAAATCCCTCGCATAAGTCAGGAGCAAAGCATAATCCGCCGCATTAAAAAACTGAATATTATTATAATTCAGCGCCCCATTAGCATCATAAAGAAATCGGGTATCAGGAATATCATCCACTCCAAACCTGATCAAAGAAATTGCTAATTGACTATCATTCTTGAGGGGTGTTGTGAAAGCCAGATAATCATATTGGGCAATTCCTGCAAAATATTCAGCATGCATGAGCATAGCCTCATATTGATGAGTGACACCCATCAATCCTGCGGGATTCCAATAAGCTGCTGTCACATCTCTAGTGGCAGACACTTGTGCTCCACCCATGCCCAATGCTCTGGCTCCTACTCCTATGTTCAAAAATTCATTGGAATATTTGGGGGTGAGGTCTTGGGAGAACGCCATTTCACTCTGACAACTGATTGCCAGAAGCAGGAAGAAAAAAATAAATTGAATAGTACTATCTCCTTTCACAATCCCAAAATAACCAAATTCTTTTAGAAGCTTATAGTCCTGGAAAATAAGCATACAAATGTCCTGTATCTGTTCGCAGTCGGACACATAAATGTACGCATATTAACAAATCAAATAATCTTAAAATCATCGTCCGAAAATAATTTATTTTTTTCAACTTAAAAAATTAATTCAAAATTTGCTTATACAGCTCAAAATCGATGTTTTATTTCAATAATGCATCACCTAGGGCATCAATAAAGCAAGGAATTAGGTTATACAAGGTAGCTTAGAAAAGATTGGTATCATTTTTCATTCATATAAAAGTGTCGGGAGAATGAATTCCCGAAAAAAACCACTAATCATGAACGTCGCCAACACACAAATTCAAATGCGAAAGGGACTTCTGGAGTTATGTGTTCTTCATATAATTTCCAGAGGGGAAGTTTACACTTCTGACCTGATCGATGAGCTTACCCAAGCTCAAATGATCGTGGTGGAAGGAACCTTGTATCCCCTACTCAATCGGCTCAAAACTGCTGCTTTGGTAGAGTATCGTTGGGTGGAGTCAGAGTCCGGCCCGCCCAGAAAGTATTATTCCATTACAGAAAAAGGAAAAGACTTTCTCCAAACACTCACCGAAACTTGGGCATCTCTAGTCAATTCAACCCAAGAAATCACCTCCAAGAATTGATTAAAGTTTTGCACCGATCAGCAGACCCTAAATTGAAAAGACAATGAAAAAGACCATCAGCATCAATATTAGTGGAATCCTTTTCCACATAGAAGAAGACGGATATGATACGCTCAGAAAATACCTGGATGCAATCAATAAACATTTCTCTTCTTACAAAGACAATCAGGAAATCATCTCGGATATAGAAAACCGAATCGCGGAGATTTTCTTAAGCAACCTGAAAAACAACAAGCAGGTAATCACGGCGGAGAACGTAGATAAACTCATCGAAAAAATGGGAACTATAGCTGATTTCGTATCAGTGGAGGAAACATTGGAAGAAACAGATGAGGAAAAGGAATCTTCCAAGCAGGAGGATTTTTACAAATATGTAACTCCTCCGAATGCAGAAAAGAAAGGCTATAAGAAACTCATGAGAAATGAGCCCAAGAAAATTTTGGGTGGAGTTTGCGCCGGATTAGCAAATTATTTCTCAATCGACCCCCTTTGGACTCGATTGATAGCTATCCTTTTGCTGTTTTCAGGAAATCTTAATTTAAGATTCGATGCCTTTGATATTTTCCCATGGGATAATTTCAGATTTAACTTAGGTCTGGGCTTTTTCGCCATTGTTGCCTACATAGTATTGTGGATTATCCTCCCAGTTTCCTATGATGTAGAGGAAGATAAAAACATCAAAAAACTCTATAGAAACCCCGATGATAAAGCTTTGGGTGGGGTAGCCAGTGGATTGGCAGCCTACTTTGGCGTAGAAGTTATCTGGACTAGATTGGCTTTTGTAGTCCTAACCTTGGCAGGAGGATCTGGCGTATTGATTTATTTGATTCTATGGATCATTACTCCAGTAGCAACATCGATCACTGAAAGAATCAGGATGAAAGGTGGAGAAATTACTTTGGATAACATTGATTCTACACTAAAGGAAAACCTGAACCCGCAGCCACCCAAACCTGAATCTCAAACCAGAAAGATTCTTTTGGCGCCATTTCGTGTGTTAGGCCAAGTGATTGATGCCCTGGGCAAAGCTTTAGGTCCTTTGGGATTATTCTTTCTGGCTGTGATCCGTGTGATTTTCGGTTTGATCGTATTCTTCATAGGATTATCCCTGACTATTGCTCCTATCATTGCCTTGTCAGTGTATCTGGGAGTATTCACCACAGATGAATATCAGATCATGATGGATAATCTTCCCATAGAATTGATCTCCAATGTAATTCCTGTATGGTTGGTTGTGGGCGCATCTTTTCTTCTGATTATTCCAGGTATTCTTCTGATCCTTTCAGGCCTGAGTGTCTTGGTGAAAAAGAATCTGATTGGAAACAGATTTGGATTGGTAGCCTTTGCGGCTTGGATATTCTGCGTTGGAGTATGTGCCTTCCAAATCCCTAGAATTGTTGCTCAATTCAAAGAAGAGAACAAGTATAAAACTTCTGAAACTTTGAATCCAAGTCCGGGAATTTTAATCCTTCAACTTGATCCCTTAAGTGAAGAGGCAACTTTCAATGAAGTTTCCCTAAGATTGGAAGGCACTTCTGATTCTCTTCTGGTGTTGGATCAAGAGTATTTCTCGCGTGGAAGAACGAAAGCAGAGGCAATGGAAAATGCAAAAGCCTTTCCTTACCAAGTGCAGGTTATGGATTCAGTTTTAACTTTCAGTGAGGGATTTGACATCAGCAATTTGGATAAATTCAGAGATCAAAAATTAAGGCTAGTATTGAAAATCCCTTATGATAAGCCATTTATTATCGAGAGATCCATTTTGGAAATCATCAGAAATACCTTGGGAAGAAATGGCTATAGGTCCTCAGATGTACGCTCCAATACAGTTTGGGCATTCAATGAAGCTGGACTTGTCTGCCTTACCTGCAAGGAAAATATTGAGTCAGAAGACGAGTTATTTGAGGAAGAAAAGCAAGTTGCTGACTCCCTGACCCGTGCAAAATTGGATAGCATTTCCAAAGCAAAATTTCTTCAAAACAATGAATAAAATCATTAATTATTTAAGAGAGGCATCCCAACAGATGCCTCTTTTTTTTGTAACTTCTCACAGCTAAACAATCAACCCATGGATGTAACTGTAAAATTTTTGGGAGGTGCCGGATCTGTTACCGGCTCAAAATATTTAATTGACTTAGGAGAATTTGAATTTTTGGTGGACTGTGGTCTCTTTCAGGGAAGAAGAGAACTTCGGGAAAGAAATTGGGATAAATTCCCCATGCCTTTGGAGCAACTCGAGGCGGTAGTTATCAGCCATGCTCATTTGGATCATGTAGGCTACCTCCCTAGACTGGTCAAGCAAGGATTTAAAGGTCCAATCTATTGTACTGAGGCTTCCTCAGAGTTAATTAAAATCCTTTTACTGGATTCCGGGAAATTGCAGGAAGAAGAAGCGGAATTTGCCAGAAAAAAGGGCTATTCCAGACATGAAAACCCACAACCCCTGTATACTGTAGAGGATGCTGAGGCCGTATTTCCACTTTTGGTACCTATGCCCTTTGACCAACCTTTTGAAATTCATCCCAAAGCGAAGGTCACCTATTTTCATGCTGGTCATATATTAGGCGCAGCAATTACCAAAATCCTCATCAAGGGGACTAGTCAGGAGAAAAGATTGGTGTTCTCCGGAGATTTAGGACGCTTTCATGATCCACTGCTTTTCCCTCCTACACTCATCCCTAAAGCCGATATTCTCTGGATAGAATCAACTTATGGGGATAGGATAGCACCTAAGGTCAAGCCTGAAGAAGAATTAGGGTCGGCAATTCGTGATACTTTTGATCGCGGTGGATTGGTTATTATCCCTTCATTTGCTGTAGGTCGAACCCAGTTAGTTCTGTATTACCTGTTTAAATTGATGGAAAAAGGAAAAATTCCAAAGGTTCCGATTTTCCTGGACTCACCCATGGCTATTGATGCCACCAAACTCTACCTGGATTTTTCCACAGACCATCAATTAACTGCTGCATTGGAAGAGGATCAGCATCCTTTTAATCACAGGCAGTTACGCTACTTCCAAAAACAAGAGCAATCTGTGTCTCTCAATGAATACAGAGGCAATGCCATTATCGTTTCCGCTTCCGGAATGGCTACTGGTGGAAGGGTTTTACACCATTTATTCCACCATCTACCTCATGAGAGAAATGGGGTCATTTTTGTAGGGTTTCAGGCGGAAGGAACAAGGGGAAGAAGATTGGTAGAAGGAGAAAAATACATCACCATTTACGGAAATCAGGTTCCGGTCAATGCAAAAGTTTACCAGATCGACGGGTTATCTGCACATGCCGACCAGGAAGAACTCATGGAATGGGCCGAGGGATTCACAGAAAGACCCAAAATGACCTTTATCATACATGGTGAAGAGAAGAGTGCCGAAGTTTTGGCTGATAAATTGAAAAATGAATTAAGCTGGAATACAACTATACCGAATTATCTGGAATCTGTAGTTTTGTTTGAAGGCATTTAAATCTATATCAATATCCGCAATCTAGCCACTTAACATATTTCCTTTGCTTGACAGTTGGAAGACAGAAGACCGATGACCGAAGCTTCCGGATTCTGATCTTTTGGGCTAATAATTGGCCATATTATTCTTATTACTCGTAAGAAATCGGATATTCATTAAAACTTATAGGATTATCTGAAATCTAGCCAATGGCCAATTCTCCATTTCGAATCGAGAAGGAAGACAGTGGACCATAGCTAACCTAAATTGAATTTTAAATTTTGATTTGAAAAAATCAGAGAATCAAAAAACAATTTTAAACTGATGAAATCCAACATGCTGGGGCCGATAAACGCAGGGATGCCCCGATTTTTCGGTGAAAATACGCGACCTGCCTGCCGAAGGCAGGGATTCCATCCCGATTTTCGGGACAGGTAGTGACCTTTGAGAAACAAATCATAGAAAGATGAAAAATAAAATGTTATCCAGCCTTTTTATCATGCTTTTAGTAATACTTGCATTTTGCAAACCCATCAAACCAGAGGGTGAAGGAATCACAGGAAAAGTGACCTGGTTGGAAGGGAACCAAATGCCCATGATTGTAGAAGACGGCGAAAAACCCGAAGTAAATCCCAAAGGCGTCCCTGTTCAAAGAACCTTGATTATTTATCCAATGACAAATTTGGCTGATGCCAAAGTGGAAGGAACCCTATTTCAATCCATTTCTGGTGAGCCGATAACCACGGTAACTACTGATGAAGAAGGACGCTACCTTTTGGAGTTGGCTCCAGGTCGATATTCCATCTTCACACGGGAAGAAGATGGCCTCTTTGCCAATATTTTTGATGGGGATGGAAATATTCAGCCTGTTACCGTAAAAAAAGGAGAATGGACCTTGCTGGATATTGTGATTAATTATAAAGCAGTTTTTTGAATTTAGAAATTTGAAGTTAGAAGTCTGAAATAGTAGAGGCGAGAAGCGAGAGCCGAGAAGCCTGAAATATAAAATCAGAAGTCTGAAAAGTGTATAACCCTAAATAACGTTGACCGTTTGGGTCAAATTTATAACTAACTGTAAATCATATTTTTAAACATAAATCGAAAAAAATCTGATTTTTTTTCAAACTTGATGCAACGTTTTTTAACATCTCTACATCTACCTATTTGAAAGCTATTTGGAATGTTCAGCAGAACCAACTTTTCAGACGAACCAACATTGATTAAAGCATGCCTCAAGGGTGATCGGTCAGCCCAGCGACATCTTTATGATGTGTACTCCGGAAAGTTTCTGGCCATCTGCATCCGATATCTTAAAAATCGGGAACATGCCGAAGATGTGATGATAGAGAGCTTTATGAAGATATTCGAAAAACTACCCCAGTATCAAGCCAAGGGAAGTTTTGAAGGTTGGATGAAGCGAATTGTAGTCACTCAGGCTTTGATGACCTTGAGAAGCAATCGTCATCTGATGATGGAAGTTCATGTGGAAGAGGATGTGGAGTACGAACATCACCATTATGAAACCAAGCATCTAGAAGCTCAAGATCTGATGGAATTAGTAGAAAGCCTACCGGTAGGTTATCGAACCGTCTTCAACCTTTATGCAATTGAGGGCTATGCACATCAGGAAATTGCCGAGCTGCTAGGCATCAGTGAAAGTACTTCCAAGTCACAACTGAATAGAGCAAGGAATGTGTTGAAAGAAAAAATTGCCACCCAACAACTCAAAGAAAGGAGAATCAATGGCTAAGAAAACAGAAAATATGGATCAGCTATTTCGGGATAAACTGGAAAATCACCAGGTGAAACCGAGTAAGCTAGCTTGGGAGAGACTGGAAAACCAGCTCCCTCAAAGCAAAACCAAGCTTTCTACCTATTGGTGGGCTGCTGCAGCAGCAATCCTTCTCTTATTTACGGTGGGTTCTCTGTTCTGGCCAGCTCAAAATCCCTTAGAAGAAGAAATTCTGGCGGAAAAAGTGGAATCTTCTTCAAATGAAGAGGAAACAACTAACCAATTTCCAGTCGAGATTGAAACGACTGAGAATCCGATTGAAATCATTGAAGAAAAAGAGTCAGCTAAAATTGATAAAAGTCCTAAAAGAGAGGCTCAACCCAAAAAGAAAAATAATTCATCTTATCAGAAGCAATTAGAACCCAACAAGCAATTGATCGCTCAAAACGAAACTGCTCCTGAAAGAGAAGCAATCATTGAAAAGCCAATTACTGAACCATTAAAAGGTTTGGAGGCTGATATTCCCCAAATCAAACCTTTAGATCTGAATGCAACTGTAGCAGAACTTCAACCTACTACTGAGGAAGCTCCTGCTTATAAAGTGACCATTGTGTCTAATGGAATTAAAGAAGACAAAAACCTGATTTCCGGAATCGGAAAAAAAGTAGATCAGGTAGAAGGAATATTGGGAAAAGTGGATGAAGGATTTGCCACCTTACAAGATGCCAAAAACAGCTTATTCACCTCCCTAACGAGCAAAAAAGAAAAAGTGACCGAAAAGCCATAATTAAAAACCAACCTATTATTTAACAAAGAGCAATGGAGTCCTCGGAAACAAAGCCGCTGCATCAGGCAGCGGTACCGAGAATCCAAAAGATCGCTTAAAGACAATAAAACTATGAAAAAGTATCTGCTATTATTTTGCCTGATGGCCATGGTTCAAGTCGCTTTTGCAGCTAAACTGCCATCCCTTGATACAGAAATCAATAAGGACTCTGTCATCGTAGAATTCGGAAAATCTGGAAAGGTAGTCATCATTGTAGAAAGCAAAGAAGACTTCGAAAAGCTTAAAATGATGAACATTGATGAAATCATCAAAAGCTTGGACTTGCAGGAAAACAAAGAGACCGGAGAATTAACCATCGTTCAGATCCAGAAAAAAGACGGCAGCACCAAAGATGTGGTGAAAGTTAGAGAAGAAGGTGCTGAAACTGAAGTAAACATCGGACGGATGAGGGTACTTGTAGATGAATCTGGCCAAAATACCAAGGTGAAAATTGAATCCGGAGCTAAGAAAACAGTTGACCCTTCTTTCAAAACCAACTTTAACATTGATCTCGGTGTCAGCAACTATCTCAGCCCAGAAGGAGGGTTTCCAACATCTGACAATCCCTATGCAGTCAAAGGTTGGGGAAGCTGGAATGTGGGTTTGAACTGGATGGCTGCCCAGCGAATTTCAAAAGGTTTCTACTGGGATTTCGGATTAGGTTTTCAATTCTACAATTTCAAGTTTGAAAACAAGGACTTCCAGGCAGTTCGCGGGGATGAAATGATTGAATTTATTCAGAGAAATGATGTGGATGGATTCAAAAGCAAGATCTCTGCATCCTATATCACAGCCATGACCATGCTGGAGCTGGATTTTGGAAAAATGAATGACAATGGCAAAAAAGGACTACGCATTGCTGCAGGACCTTATGCAGGCTATAGATTAGGAGGTAGATCTAAATTCATTTACCGAGAGCTTGACGGTTCGGGAAGGAAAAAAGACAAACAGGATACCGGTCTTTACCTTCAAAACTTCCGATACGGTATCCGGGGAGAGATCGGTGTAGGAAGAGTAACTTTCTTTACCACTTACGACTTAAATACGCTTTTCCAGGATCAAAAAGGTCCTGAACTGAATCCAATTTCATTCGGAATAGTCTTTTAATCAGGGGGAGAGTCATCTCCCCCAATTACCTAACCAACTACTTATTATGAAAAATTTTCTAGCTACAATACTTGCCATTTTCATGGCATCTGGCTGGGCCTTTGCCCAAGAAACCGAATCAAAATCCATTGTTAAAACCAAAGAATTTTCCATGCTTGGAATGGAATGGACCATGAATAAATTTGAGGATGGTACCAAAGAGTGGAATTTTGAAAATGACCAAGAAACCAAAACCTATGTAAAGCCTAAGCCTTCCAAGTTTGACTCGGATTTGAATATTGATCTGGGTATTAATGTTTGGACTCCCTCAGATGATCTTCCCGCTACCAAAGCTTGGGGTTCCTGGAATGTAGGACTCAACTGGGTTGGAGATTGGAAAGCGGCTAAAAACTTTCACCTAAAAACCGGAATAGGCGTTTCTTGGTATAATTACAAACTGGAAAACCGAAACCTCATCATTGAAAAATCTCCTAACGGAATAGAGTTCAATGAGTTTACAAACGGCGTAGGCACCAAATCCAAGTTATCAGCATCCTATGCAAATCTTTCCTTGGTTCCTACTTTGATGACCAGCAATCAAAAAGTAAGAATCGGACTTGGAGGATATGCTGGTTTACGAATTGGTGGCAGAGGGAAATTCGTCTATGAGGACAATGATGGAGACAAAAATAAAATTTTCGAAAAGTCCAATCTTTATGCAAATAACCTCAGATATGGAGCTCGTGCAGAAATTGGAATTGGAGACTTTGACTTGTATTTCAATTATGACTTGAATTCCTTTTTCGAAGAAGGCAGAGGTCCTGAAACAAATGCTATCAGCTTTGGAATTATCATCAATTAAGCTGCACGCAATCCTTTATTAAAACTTAAAAACTTCAACTCATGAAAAGCTTAACCCGACTTTATCTATTGTTTGCACTCTTATTGGTGCAGAGCTATGCTTTTGCTCAGAAAGTGTTGGTAGACACCCAGAAATCCTACCCTGGGATCCGATCCATTGAAGTAGAAGGAGGCTGGCTGGATGTCAGCTATGATGGAGGAAGCTCTTCATCCGTAGATGTAGAAGCTTATCTAGAATCAGAAAATGAAAATCAAGACATCGTATTCGTGACAATTGGTGATGTTTTGAAGATTTCCTACAAAAGATCTTCCCAGATGAATTCATGGAATAGCAAATCCAAAGGCTGGATCAAGATGTCAGGGCCTGAATCCATCAAATTATCAATCCGAAACAGTTCCGGGGATTTGCAGGTAAGTCGCGTAAGCTCTGATGAAACTAGCCTCAAAGTAAGCTCAGGCAAAATTCAGGCAAATCAAATCAGAGGAGATCTAATGGTCAATGCTACATCAGGAAATATCAGGGTTGATGGGGTGAATGGCAATGTATTGGCCGGTATGACTTCCGGAAATGCAGATATTTTCAATGTAAAAGGAGATTTGCAATACAAGTCCACCAGCGGTTCATTAGACGCAAATAATGTGGAAGGAGAATTAAGCGTAAGTCTTACATCAGGAAACGCCAAACTATCCAATGTAGGTCAGTTAGGAGCTTTGAAGTTTACCTCAGGAAATATCCGTGCGGAGAATGCAGGGCTCGGACCGAATACCTCTTTTTCGGGCACTTCCGGTAATTTTAGAGTACAGACACCATCAAATCTGAATGCATACAATTATGAATTGAAGGCCTCTTCAGGGAATTTAAAGGTGGGAAAAAGCAGTAAGGGAAAGACTTTGGAAATCAATAACGGAGCCTCCTCGACTATCAAAGGTCAGATTAGCTCCGGGAATATTACCATTGAGAATTGATGTTTATAGGATTTTTAATCATAAAGAGGACTGAGATTCAGTCCTTTTTTTATGCTCTGAGGTTCACTTTTAATGATTGGGTAAAATTTCGCCATGATTAATTTAACCACATAGGGCACTGAAAATTACATGGAGAACCACGGAGTTTTAATGAGAAGACCTATAGCTTTTGTCTGGCTGATCGCCTGGCTGACGGCTAGTTAGAGAGTCGAAGCCTTTGTCACGAACTATAAACTTTGAGACTAAATAAACATCGGGAGATAGGCCTCACCAAATTGAAAAATATCCCTTCTCCGTCTTGCTGGCAAAAAACATCTTCTTCAAAATTGGCTTTAGGGCCAGCGCTGTTCAAAATTTCGATTTTAATCCGTGGGTTAAAACCCACGGCTAAAATATCTGTCGCTCCTTTGGAGCTCAACATCTAATCCAATTAAGGTAGGTCCGGAGTTACGGCATTGCTTCTTGTAAACTTTTCAGACTTCTCACTTTAAATTTCAGCCTTTGTGAGACCGCTTCGTTCCTCGCGAGAGATCATGAGACTGCTTCACCAGATCCAAAGCTTTCCCTTTATTTGGGATTACCTAAAAACTAAAAGTTAATCTTCATGATAAAAAAAGGTGACGGGTTCGCAGTGACGGGACTGCCTACTGCCACTGCCTACTTTTCTTTGCCTCTTTCATTCTTTGCGGGAGATTTATACCGCTGCGGCTCCGCGAGAGATCATGAGACTGCTTCACCAGATCCAAAGCTTTCCCTTTATTTGGGATTACCTAAAAACTCAAAGTTAATCTTCATGATAAAAAAAGGTGACGGGTTCGCAGTGACGGGACTGCCTACTGCCTACTGCCTACTACCACTGCAAACTTTTCTTTGCCTCTTCCATCCTTTGCGGGAGATTTATACCGCCGCGCCACTGCGGCTCCGCGAGAGATTATGAGATCGTTTCGCTCGAATTGACAATTTTCAGCCATCTCACTTCAAATTTCTAACTTCCCCCCTACTCCGGCCTGGATGCCTGCCTCACAATTTCAGCCTGCTCTTTATTCAGTTTAAGAAGCCGTTTTATTCTATCCGGTGTAGGTTTGGCTAAGGAATAAAAAATCAAAGTCAAAGCAAAAATCACCACATAAGTCGCATTTTCATAGAATAGCAAGCCGATAGTGCTGAGGATAGAAATCAAAAACAAAAAATAAAATCGCTGCCTAGTTGCCTGAATATAAATCTGAACTTTATCAAACAGCTCCTCATATTCAAAGGATAATTTCAGTTTTCTATGAAATATGACATATTGACCAATCAGTAAACCTATAGCCAATCCAATCAGCAAGCCATTGACAAAGTCTGGAAGCTCAGGCAGGTCAAAATTCAAATTACCTGAATTATAATACAAATACACAAAGCCAAATAATGGCAAGCTGATCACCATCAGGATCAATACCAATATTTCCAGGCCTTTATAGTCTTTTTTAAGCTGATTGTAGTTCAAGAGGCTAGCTTATTCAATGGTGATTTTGATATCATCAGTCAGTGGTCGGGACACACAGCAAAGTACATATCCAGCCGCTATTTCCTTCTCGCTCAAGCCTGCATCCTCATCCATCTTCACCTTTCCACTCAAAAGTCTACCTCTACAAGCCGTACATAAGCCACTCTGACAAGAATAAGGCATATTCAAGCCCTGCTCCAGTCCGGCTTCAAGGACAGTTTGTTCAGGATTAACGGTCACATCAAACTCCTCCCCTTCCAACATGATTTTCACATCTCGGGTGAGAATTCCGGAGTTGATTCCAGCCATGGCATTATCATGTGCCTGTTGTGCTGCCGCTGAGAAAAAGCTCTCTCTATGAATTCTCTCTTCAGGAATACCAAGTTCTTCCAAGACATTCTCCGCCGTATCCATGATTCCGTCAGGCCCACAAAGGAAATAAATCTCCTCATATCTCTGCTCGTATTCCGCTTGGGAAACAAACTCCTTGAAAGAATCAGGGTTCAATCTACCTTTTGGACCTTTCCACTCTTCTGAAGGTTGACTCAGATTATGAATGACTTTCAATCGATCCGGATTGGCTTTTTCCAAAAGGTCCAATTGTCTTTTGAAAATTATCTGCTCCTCACTTCGGCTACAATATATCAGCGTGATGATGGAGTTCGGCTCATTAACTAAGACAGATTTGAGAATACCCATGATTGGCGTGATCCCACTGCCTCCAGCCACCATGATAAAATGTCTCTGATTTTTGGAATGAAAGTCGGTGGTGAAATTCCCCAATGGCTTTAGCACATTGATAGTTTTACCGGGGTTTACTTTTTCATTCAGATAATTGGAGAAAAGTCCTCCATCGACCCTTTTAACAGAAATTCCTGGAAAGGGGTCCACAAATGGGGAGGTGCAAAGACTGTAAGATCTTCTTTGCTCTTTTCCATCAAAGTCCATGACCAAAGTCAAAAACTGACCCGGCTTGTAATCCAGAAATGGTTCTGGCTGCTCAAAATAAATACTCACTGTATCGGGAGTTTCCTTGACAACTTCACGTACCTTCAGAGGGAGATAATTGGTTTTTTTAACTTCCTCTTTTTTCTTCTTAAATAAATTGAACATTCGAGATGGGGATTCTTTGTATTCGGGTGCAAAATTAAACGCTCAGGAATCATAATTGTCCTAATCCCTGAGAAATTCACTAAGAAAACTCCAAATCGTGAAAGTAAGTTTGGAGAAATTCGATAATTATAAATTAGGAAGGGCTATTTTGAAGGTAATGAGCTAAATTGCGCCTTCAAAATTTTGGAACAACCCCAAAACCAACAGACATGGAATTGAATGCCCTGACCGCTGTCAGTTCAGTAGATGGAAGATATGCTGGAAAAACGGCTTCCTTGAGAGCTTATTTTTCAGAATTTGCCCTGATCAAATATCGAGTGCATGTAGAGGTAGAATATTTCATCGCACTTTGCGAATTACCCCTACCTCAGTTGAAAGAATTTGATCACGGATTTTTCAGCAAGTTACGGGCTATTGTTACTGAATTTTCAGAGAAAGATGCTCAAAGCATTAAGGACACTGAAAAGGTGACCAACCATGATGTGAAGGCTGTAGAGTACTTTCTGAAAGAGAAATTTGATGCTTTGGGGCTAGAGGCATATAAGGAGTTTATCCATTTTGGACTCACCTCTCAGGATATTAACAATACAGCAACTCCATTGATGCTGAAAGAGGGATTGGAGCAGGTGATTTATCCTGAATTGGAAAAGGTTCTATCCAAGCTGAAGAGCTATGTATCTGACTGGAAGGATGTTTCAATGTTGGCCAAAACCCATGGACAGCCAGCTTCCCCTACTCGTTTGGGGAAGGAAATTGAGGTATTTGTTGTCAGAGTTGAAAAGCAATTGGAGCTATTAAAGCAGGTTCCATTTTCTGCCAAATTTGGTGGGGCAACCGGAAATATGAATGCGCATCATGTAGCCTATCCTGAACTGGCTTGGAATGACTTTGCATTCAACTTCGTATCCAAGTATTTAGGCTTAGAAAGAAGTTATCCTACCACTCAAATCGAGCATTACGATAATTTGGCTGCTGTATTTGATGGCTTAAAAAGAATCAATACCGTATTGCTGGACCTTTCCAAAGACGTGTGGCAATATGTGGCCATGAATTATTTCAAGCAGAAAATCAAAGCTGGAGAAGTAGGATCTTCTGCAATGCCACACAAGGTCAATCCAATAGATTTTGAAAACGCAGAGGGTAATTTAGGAATTGCCAATGCTTTGCTGGAGCATTTAGCTGCCAAACTTCCTATTTCCAGGTTGCAGCGTGATTTGACAGATAGCACGGTACTTAGGGTAATCGGAGTTCCATTGGCACATATGCTAATTTCTTTGGAGTCTTTGAAAAAGGGATTGGGTAAATTGGAACTGAATAGAGCTGCCATTGATGCTGATTTGGAAGAAAACTGGGCAGTAGTTGCGGAAGCGATCCAAACGATTCTTCGAAGAGAAGGCTTCCCAAAACCTTATGAGGCACTGAAAGATCTTACCCGAACCAATACTAAAATCACCCAATCTTCCATAGCGGATTTTGTGGATGGCTTGCCTATTGCTGATGAATTAAAAGCGGAATTGAAGAAAATTACGCCGTTTAATTACACGGGGATTTAAAAGTGTAAAAGCTGAAGTCAGAAATCTGAAAGGATTCGCCTCTTAATCTAGGTAGCTTCACAAAAGCTCGCAGCGACGCAGCGGCGCAGATTTTAATTCTCCCGCAAAGGATTCAAGAGGCAAAGAAAAGTAGGCAGAAGCAGTTGGCAGTAGGCAGTTGGCAGTTTCTTGGAGTTGCGAGCCATTATTAAATCCGCCACCGCGAGGAACGAAGCGGTCTCATGAAGGCTGAAATTTAAAGTGAGAAGTCTGAAAAATCGTCACTGCGAGCGCAGCTTGCGGAGCGAAGCAGTCTCATGATCTCTCGCAGTGGCGCAGAGTTTAATTCTCCCGCAAAGGATTAAAGAAGCAAAGTGTTTATGAAGCTATGTTTTCTATGCTTGCTATGTGGTTTTATAAAATTTATCGCGGTAGCACACCGATTTTCTCCCTCAAAGGATTCTTGATGGAAAGATGATTTTAAAGGTATTGGAAGCAAAGGCTTCGACTCCCTGACTAACCGTCAGGCAGGCGCTCAGCCTGACAAAAACGAAAGGCTCCTTCATTAAAGCTCCGTGATCCTCCGTGCCCTCTGTGGTTTTAAAAGCTCTCGCAAAGACGCAGCGGAGCAAAATTTAGATCTCCCGCAAAGAATAAAAGACGCAAAGAAGTTGATCTGATTTGTTCTGGGAAATCTGTGCAGATCTGTGACTTTTTCTGTGGAAATCTGCGGGAAATAAAAAAGATTCAGTGACTGAAAAACATTTAAAGTTTCTCTGCCCTTCGTAAATCAAAAATCTTAAATTCCCCTATTATCCTCCTTGCTCTCTGTGGTTAAAAAAAATTCCTCATCTCCAAACCACTTCTTTCTAACTTTTTGGTAAAAAAATCTCCGCAATCATACACCTAGCGCTTCCTCCACCCAGTTTTTCTATGGTAGGAATCTGAGGACTGATAATCGTAGTATATTTCTCAATTAGCTGAATTTGCCCCACGTTTAAAGAATCATAGGCCGTTTGGGACATAACTGTAAACTTCTCTCCCCCATCATTTCCCACTTCCAGCATATTTCCAGCAAAATTAAATTTCTGCTTGGCCGTAATGGGAATCACTTTTTTACCTGCTGATGTCAAAGTCTCCTGTACTTTTCTTCTATCGGCAGCTTTGACTATACTTTCCAAACAAACCACAGCCAAATCAGAGCCAATATGCATCATTACATTGGTATGATAAATAGGGCTGCTCATCTTTCCGTCAATTTCCTGCTGAGCTTTAAAAGCAATCACTTGATAGCCCAGTATTTTCGCCAAATAATCTAAAGGTACTCTATGGGTTCGTTCAGAATAACAGGCATAAATCATTTTTGAATCATGGTCCATTACCATGCTGCCCGTTCCCTCCAAAAACTGTCCATCCTGCTCAAAAAAGCTTAAATCAATAATTTCATCCACTTTAAATCCCAATCCCATCAATTGCTCTATCAAATCTTTCCTCCGCTCCAATCGGCGGTTTGGAGAATACATGGGATAGAGAATCAATTTCCCATCAGGATGTGTACTAAACCAGTTGTTGGGAAATACAGCATCTGTTTTAATTGGCTTTTCTGTATCCTCTATGACCAATACCTTCATTCCCTGGTCTTTCAATAAGGCAACAAAGCTGTCAAACTCCTGTTGAGCCAAGGCCTTGATTTCTTCAGAACTTCGCCCATCTTGCTGTTGATAGAAATTATTCTCAGCTGTCTCCGGATTGAAACCAAAGTTGGCGGGACGCACCATCAAAATTGTAGAAGTGGTTTGCATGGCTTATTTTTTTGAAGGGTATCGATAAAGAACCGGGAGAATATTGAATCTCTTTTCACTGATGGTAAAGTAGCTTTTCATGGAAGATGAAAATGCGATTGCCTCTCCTTGAGGCTCGGGAACATAGGGTAAACTGATGGGAGTTCTAGCCAGCGTTTCAGTTAAAGACTCCCCTTCTTTTCTGATCCAATAATAGACAGCAAAGTAATTTTTAATCAAAATTTGACAGCCATCTTTTGAAATATCTCCTGCCACAGAGGATGAAAAAGGAAATTCCAGATGCTTGTCTAACTTAATTTCCTCCTTATTCCCAAATTGATCCCAGGAAAAACTGTACAGATTGTTCTTCTTATCCCTTTTGGAAACTATATACAGTCTTTTATCCAAGGGATCGAGCATCAAGGTTTCCGCATCCCTAGCTCCTCCAGGATAGTTGAGTTCTACTGAGACAGCCTTTTCCTCAATCAAAGATTGGATGACTCTAGGTTCTGGAATTCTATGAACATACACAGAAGAATATCTAGCTAAATTATCTCCTATTTCAGCTATGTAGATATAGGATTTTCCATCAGGCCCCAATCCAACAGCAATATCTTCCCAGTCCCTATTTTTGAGACCTTTCAATATGATTTTTCCAATCTCTTTGCCTAGGGAATCCAACATATAAACTGCCGCCTCTCCCCCGCTATCGGTATGAGCATAAATGAGATTAGGGTGAATATGAGAAAATGCAATCCCGCTGACTTCTTCCAAACGGGGATTTTTTAATGTGTCTACGGGAATACCCATGCTAAAATAGCGTTCAGAAACAGGAATTTCCTGAGCGAAAAGGCTATGGCTTAATCCCAATAAAAAAAGAAAGAAAATAGTAATGCGTGTACCCATAAGAAAGATCGAAATTAGCCAAAAAGGCAGGAAAAAGCAGGGAATTCAGTATTTTAGTTAGGAAACAAAGTCAAAAGTCAAGATGGATCCCCTTTTAAAGAAAATGAATTGGAAGGATGGGATGAAAATCAAGATTTGGAATCTTCCTTCAGAACTTGAGAAGTTAGAGCAGGAATGGATGGCTGCTGGCTATTTAGCTTCTGCAAATGAGAAAGCAGCATTTTTATTGGCTTTTGTCAAAAGTCAGGAAGAGATAGAGCGGGTTTTTCCAGAAATGGAAAAATTAGCCCAAGAGGACGAATTGCTTTGGATGGCCTATCCCAAAGGAAGTAGCAAGAGATACCAGGTGAAAATCAACAGAGATTCAGGCTGGGGAATATTAGGAAAGTATGATTTCGAAGGTGTGAGGCAAATCGCCATCAATGAAGACTGGTCAGCCTTACGATTTAGAAATACCAAATTTATCAAAACTCTCACTCGAAAATTCAGCACCAAGGACCAATGATCCTATAATTCACACCCAAACCTACGTCGCTCCTAAATCTGGAAAGGTAATTTATAAATTCTCTTTCCACTGGCTTGATACATGGCATTGGCCAGTGCAGGAATGTAAGGTGGAACTGGCGGCTCTCCTACCCCTGTAGGTTTCTCCATACTTTCCATGATATGCACGTGGATGTTTCGCGGAGCTTCCGGCATGCGGATAATTTTATAAGTGTCAAAATTATGCTGCTGCGCAACTCCATTTTCAAAGGTAATGGCAGAAGTAGTCGCCAAACTATGGGCAAACTGTGACCCTCCTTCAAATTGGGATCTAACTCGATCGGTATTTACTGCAATACCGCAATCCACAGCGTAATAGACATCCTCTACTCGAAGGTTTCCCGAGTTGTCTTTTTCGAGGCTAACCACACAGGCCACATAGGTCAAAAAGCTTTTATGCGCTGCAAAACCCATGATTTTGCCATTTGCCATGGATTGCTTCCAGTTAGATTTTTCTGCTACTTCTCGGATCACAGCTTTCATCCTTCCGGTATTCCATGGATAAGCATCGATTGGCTCTCCATAATTCCCGTATTCTCCTCCCACCATTTCACTTTGAAAAGTAATCTCTCTGTCTTCTCCCAAAAGAGACAAAGCATGCTCAATCGGATCCAGTCCTCTAGCTTCAGCCAATTCATCCAGCATACAATGCATGGCAAAGGCATGATGGATATTACTTACAGAGCGAAGCCAACCCACCCGAACATGCCCGGTAGATTCATGAGATTCAATTCGAATATTTGGCACATCAAAGGGAAAATCTACACAACCTAGGCCCATCTCCCCATCTGAAGGATGCAACTCATCCTTACTACCGGTAGAACCAATGGCAGGGAAAACAGTATGATGATTCCACCCTGTTAAGGCATTCGAAGAATCCAAGGAAGCGATAATCCGCTGAGCACTGTGGGAATGGTAAAAATCAAAATGAAGATCATCTTCTCTAGTCCACTGTACCCGAACGGGTGCCTGGGCCGCCTTTGAGAGCAAAGCCGCTTCGACCACATAGTCAGGCTTAGATTTACGTCCAAAACCACCTCCAAGAAGGGTTACATTTACTTTTACCAAGGAAGCATCTATATCCAGAGCCGTAGCTACAGCATCCCTCGCCCACTGGGGATGCTGTGATGGTGACCATACTTCACAGGAACCGTCAGATTTCACATGGGCAATTGCCGCCGGAGGCTCAAGGGTGGCATGAGCATAAAAGGGCGCTTCGTAAGTTCGCTCGATGACTTTGGCTGCCGAACTTTTTGCCTGAGCAAAATTCCCTCTTTCTCTTCTAACTTTCCCATTTTGACTGGTGCTCTTTACCATTTCCGCCAACTGGGCCTCAGAATTGTAATTTTGATTTTCACCCAAATCCCAGCTTACTTCCAAGGCCTCTCTACCTTTGATAGCAGACCAGGTATTGCTGGCGATGACAGCGACACCTTCCAAGGCCTTGTCCAGACCAGGGGGAAAACTGGGACCGGAAATCTTCACTACTTGTTCTACTCCCGGTACAGCCAAGGCTTTCCCATCCGAAAATGATACTACTTTTGCTCCAATGACCGGGCCTCTGAGCACTACCGCGATTTTCATATCCGGCAGATTCACATCCGCTCCGAAAACGGCCTTGCCTCGTGTAATATCTTTTAGATCATAAATAGGCACATCCTTTCCAATCAATTGGTAACTGGAAAACTCCCGGAGTTCAATGGATTCTGGGGCTGGTAGACTTGCATTCTGAAGGCTTTCTACCAAATCCCCAAATGGAATTTCCTTTCCGCTCCCGCTGTGAAAGACTTTCCCCTTTTGAGTATCACATTCTTTTGGATCAACTCCCCATTTGTTGGATGCAGCAGCTATAAGCATGGTTCTGGCTGTAGCACCGGCTTTACGCATGGGTTCGTAAAACATCCGAACCGAAAAGGATCCATCCGTATTTTGGTTTCCATATTTTTCTTCGTCTCCTTCTGCTTGGATAATCTTTATCCTTGACCAGTCAGCTCCCAATTCATCTGCCATAATCTGAGGAAGGGAAGTTCGGATACCAGTTCCCATTTCAGATCTATGAGCCACCAAAGTGACTTGATTATCTGAGCTGATGGAGATATAGGCATTGGGAGCAAAAGTGAGTGACTCACCCTTGGGACCAGAACACTGGAAATTCACACCCAATACAAAACCACCGGTAGCTAGGGTGCTGAGTTTTAAAAAATCTCTTCTGGAGGGGATAAAAACCTGACTTTGGTCTTTTGGGTTCTTTTTGAGAAAAGGAAGTTTGGGGAACATCTGAGTAGAGTTTTGGAGGGATGATTATAAGTTCTTGGCGGCAGTCTGAATGGCTGTTTTGATACGATTGTAGGTTCCACAGCGGCATAAATTTCCGGCCATACTTTGTTCGATTTCTTCTTCGGAAGGATTGGGATTCGATTGAAGCAGAGAAGCTGCATTCATGATCTGACCGGTTTGGCAATAGCCACATTGGGGTACGATATGCTCAACCCAGGCTTGTTGCAAAGGATGATCTCCATTTTCTGAAAGTCCTTCGATGGTAGTGATTTGGGCATTTCCTACTTCAGAAATAGGCAAAGAGCAGGAGCGAATAGCAGTGCCATCCAGGTGAACGGTACAGGCTCCGCAAAGCGCTTGACCGCAGCCAAATTTGGTTCCTTTCAGGTCCAGCAAATCGCGAATTACCCAAAGCAAGGGCATATCCTCCAGGGCTTCAACCGATTTTTGTTCCCCATTGATGGTCAGATTATAAGTAGGCATGGCGATGTTTTTTTTCAGGTTGAGATCAAATTATCTGATTATCCGCAATCATGCCAGTTGCCTTATTTTCTTCGCTTGACTGGTTGGAAGACCGATGACAGAAGACCGAAGTTTCCGGATTCTGATCCTTTTGGCATACAATAAGCCATATTTTTATCAATACTGGCAAGAAAACGGATATCCATATCAATTTATCAAATTTCGATTCGAATTCCTCGTACTCTTTATTTTTGTTTAGGGTAAATCAGTAGTCTCAGTATTCCTTCTCATCTCCCCAATAAAAGAAAATGGCATTTGGATGATTCAAAGTGATAAAATTCTGTCAAATCCTGTTATCATTAATAGGAATGGAAAGCAACACAGGAAATAGTAAAAAAATAAGTCCCTGAGAAAGAATCAGAAAGGGCAATAGGCTTAAAAAATCAAAGATTTTTTATTTCTAGGTTTGGAAAAAATCAAAGATGCCTCTACATTTGCAACACGTTAACCGAAAGGGATGGCGCAACCAGAAAAAATTCCTCCTTAGCTCAGTTGGTTAGAGCACATGACTGTTAATCATGGGGTCCTTGGTTCGAGCCCAAGAGGGGGAGCGAAATCAAAAAAGAGGTCAGAAACGGCCTCTTTTTTTGTTTAAAACACCTTCCAAATGGGTTTTTATAAGCTGCAGCCATTTTAAAAATCATTACTACTCCAAAATACTTTCCCATTTAAATAATTGAAAATCAATATGTAATTTCTGATTTTAGGATTTGTAGGTAGAATCAGTCTTATGTTTTAAATGGAAATAAAAAGGAGTAAAATTAAAAACCTGGAACTATAAAATATGATTCATTCCAAGTCATTTGAAAAATTTAAGTATAAGGGCACTAAAAGTGAACATTTATGATGCCTCCCTTTTAATCAGCTAGAAAATTTCACATTAATCTCTAATCATCAAACAGGAATTAAAATCATTGGATGGAAGATGGTAATGATTAATTGAAATAAAATCCAAAAAGGTCTATTCCTTTCCAGGAAAATTATCCTTAAACTTGGAAGGAAGCACTTTATAAAATTTTTGAAATGATTTTGAAAAATACTTGGGGTCTGAGAAACCAACCATGAAAGCAACCTCATTTATTTTTAAATTTCCATCTTGAATCAATTGAGCAGCCCTCTTCATACGAATCATCTGAATAAATTCATTAGGAGTTTTACCGATTAATCCTTTAAATTTTTCAAAAACCAGAGTCCGGCTAAGTCCCAATTCTTTAACTAACACCTGTACTCCAAATTCTCCATCATCCATATATTTCTCAACAATTAGGATAGCTTCTTCAAAGAACTTTTCATCAGGAGAGCTCAAACTTACCCGAGATGGTTCAAACATTAAATCCTGTGCAAGTTGGTTTTGAAGCTTTCTTCTTGTCTTTAAAAGATTCTGAATCTTTAATACCAACAAATCCAATTGAAAAGGTTTGGTAACATAATCATCTGCTCCCGATTCATAGCCCTCTATCTGATGAGCATGTGAAGTTTTTGCTGTAAGAAGGATCAAAGGAATGTGGCTGGTTTCAAGACTTGACTTTACACGTCCACAAAATTCAATTCCATCCATACCCGGCATCATCACATCTGATACAATTAGAGAAATTCCTCCTTCAATTAATAAAGAAAGTCCTTCATTCCCATCTTTTGCTATCACTACTCTAAAATGGGCTTCCAAAACAGAGCTTATTAATTCCAATAAATCAGGATTATCTTCTACTACAAGAATAGATTCTTTCAACTTCTTATCACCTTTGAAATTTCTATTTTGCTTTCGTCTATTCAACTCTTTACTTAAATGATCCGATTGTTCTTTTATCCATTCTTTCTCTAAATCTTCTCCCTGAGTAGAAGTTAATTCATGTTTTTCAAAATGTTCAAAACCTTTCAATAACCAAACAGAGAAAATAGTTTCAACTCCAGGTTTACTCGAAACAGTGATCTTTCCTCGGTGGAAATCTACCAGATTCTTTGAAAGTGCCAAACCAATTCCGGTCCCAATCTGAGCCGAAGCCCTATGATTTTTAACCTGAAAAAATCGGTCAAAAACCAATTCAAGTTGATCTTCCGGTATACCCTCTCCCGTATCTTTAATTCTTATTACCACACCATCAAGTTGTTTCCCGTTTTCCTTGGAAGGTATATTACCAGACTCTACAAAAATCTGAATAGTCCCGCCTTCAGGAGTAAACTTGAAGGAATTATAAATCAAATTAAAAAACACTTTTTCCATTTGATCAGGGTCAATCCATAATTGCTCTGATAATTCTGTTTCAAACTTTAGATCAAACTTAATTTGCTTTTGCTCAGCTACCACATCAAAAGATTTTTTGATTACACTTAAAAAATTAAATAGATTAACAGGCTTAACTGAAAGCTGCAAGTGCCCGGTTTCTTGTTTTCGAAAATCCAAGAGTTGATTTATTAAACGAAGGAGCCTACTTGCATTAGCATGGATTGAGTCCAACTGATTACGAACTGTTTCAGGAAGCTCTTTATACTTAACTAATTGATCCAAGGGGGAGTTTATTAGCATTAATGGAGTTCGAAGTTCATGAGAAATATTGGTAAAAAACCGCAGTTTCAACTGATTAATCTCCTCTTGCTTTTGCTTTTCTAGTCTCTCGAATTTAAGATCATTTCTCAGTCTTATCCGCCATGAAACAAAGGATTTAATTAAATAAGCTAAGAAAAGAAGCAAAATAAAATAAATTACAAATGCCCAAGAACTGCGATACCAAGGAGGTAAAACTATCAACCGAAATTGATTGATTGGTGAAAATGAGACATCACCTTCATAGGAGGACTTCAATAAAAAATTATATTTTCCAGGTTCGAGGTTGGCATAGTTAGCAAATCGCCGTTTTGAATCAGTTTCTATCCACTCTGGGTCGTACCCTTCAAGTTTGTAGTAATATCGAATTTTTTCCTGAGATAAATACTCCAGTGAACTGAATTCCAACTCAAATGAATTATGTAAATCATCTAACTTGATTTCACGGACATAGCTGATGCTTTGACTGATCACCGGTTTATTTAAAATCAGCTTGTTTGGAAGCGCTACTTGATTGAGTATTCTCAGTTCAGTTAAAATTGGAGCCTTTGGCGTTTGGTAAGGTTTGACCCTTTCTGGGAAAAAGGCATTAAACCCATTTATACCTCCAAAGTATAGCTTACCGCTATCATCTTTAAATGCAGCACCAAGATTAAATTCATCAGATTGAAGGCCATCGTCTTCATGATAATTTTTAAAAGTAAAATTAATAGGATCCATTGACGATAGTCCATTTACAGTACTAATCCAAAGCTGTCCACTATTATCCTCTAAAATTGCTTTTACTACATCTGATGGCAAACCATCCTTTTCCCTAAATATCTTTACAGTTCCATCTAATGGATTGATTCTATTTAGCCCTCCCCCAAAAGTTCCTACCCATATATATCCTTTTTTATCTTCTAGGATACAGGTTATAATTGAATGACTAATTTTATGACCGCTCTGTGAATCAGAATTAAAATGGGCAAAACGTCCAGTTTTTAACTCCATTTTACTAAGCCCTCCTCCATAGGTTCCTATCCACAAGTTTTCCTTTGAATCCACTAATAATGACCGAACATCATTAAAAGGGATTGTATTTGGATCATTTTCTTTATGAAAGAATTTTTTAATCTTTCCAGAATACGGATCAAACCGATTTAACCCACCGCCATTCGCAGTACCTATCCAAATGGCACCTTGGCTATCTTCCGTAATTGACCAAACCTCATTTTTGCTTAGGTCATATTCACCTGGTCCTTGTCTAAAATACCAGTATCTGTTACTAGCAGGATCATATACGGTAATCCCACCGCCATCAGTGCCAATCCAGATTTCACCATTTGATCTTTGAAAAATACTTTGAACATGATTATGAGATAAAATTCCTTCCTCACCTGCAAAAAGATATCGAAAAATATCTGAATTAGGAGCAAGATAATTCAACCCTCCATTAAATATTCCTATCCAGAGATTGCCATTTTTATCTTTTAAAATTGACTTAACCATTTTGCCTGAGAGGCCTTTTTTAAGGCTTGGATCGTATCTGTAATGCTCGAATTGTTGTTGATTGGGAGATACTTTATTTAGACCTTCACCTGAATACATCCCAAGCCATATTGAACCCGCACTATCTCTATAAATTGTATATACAGAATTTCCATTTAAACTATATGGATTATTAGGTTCGTCCTCATAGTGCAAAACCTGTCCCCCGTCCAATTGCTGAATGAATAAGCCTCTACCTAATGTTCCAACCCAAACATTTCCTTGTTCATCCTCAATAAAGCTGGTAACATTCAGATCTTTTTGCTGGGGGTCAGATCCTGCTTTGGGTAAATTAACTTCAACAAAATCTTTTTGACTTTTACTCTTGATATACAAACCAGACTTTTCTGTCCCTATCCAGAGCCTTCCTAGTCTATCTTCATAGAAAACTTTTACAGACTGCGGTGTTTGTGGAGCAATTGGAAGGGTTACAGGAGTCCAAATTTCATTTTCAAAGACAAAAGCACCTTTTTCTTGGGTTCCTGCCCATATTCTCCCCTCATTATCCTGAAATAGACTCCATACCTTGTTGTCTTTCAAATTAGAATTTTTATTATGAAAATGTCGGATCTTAATTCCTTCAGATTTCACTTTCCAGTCTGAGGAGGACTCAAAGTCAATTTTAATTGAAATGACCCCACCGCCGTTTGTACTAATCCAGATAGATTGATCATTTGCTAGAAGCATACTGGAAACCTTACCATCCTTTAGTATAATGGGGAAATTTTCATTTAAATAAATGGGGGAAAACTTTTCTCGAATTGGGTCAAAAATAGAAACTCCACCTCCCTCGGTACCAATCCAAAGTTGACCTGAAGGGTCTGAAATAATAGCTCTAATGACATTATTGTTTAAACTTAAACTATCACCGGGTTCATGACGAAATACCCTGAATTGATAGCCATCATATCGTGCCAAACCATCGTCAGTTCCCATCCATATAAACCCTAATTGATCTTGATGAATGGCCAATACCGAGTTTTGAGGAAGCCCATCTTTTGAACTGAAGTGAGTAAATTTTAAAGGCTGAACGGAGTAATTATCATTCAACCCCTTTTGCTGTGCAAGGGAATTAAAAAGAAAGCAAACAGGCAAAAACAGAAATATAAAGCAGCTTGAAATTCTCCACATTTTTCTGATCATACTAAAGACTTTGACTCCTTATCAAAGTTAATCTTTCTCCCCTATAATTTTTCCTTGATGCTGCCATTGAAGTAAATCTGTACAAAATCCTAACTAAAAACGGACGATAATCCACCAAGGCGTACGAATGGCCACTTACAAATGGACTCTCTAACTCCTCCTAAGAATTAGACCATTTTACCTTTGAAGCAGGTTTTTTGAATAAAAAAGCCTTTTATCATTTACCTACAATTCAATAAACTCAATCAGTATGAAGAACTTCGACCTCAAGCGCTTCTTATTGCTCTATTCCCTTTTGTGCATCGTTCATTTGAACTATGCTCAAGAAGTGAGAGGAATAAGCGGCCAAGTTACAGATGCCACAACGGGAGAACCTCTCCCGGGAGTCAATGTTATGATCATAGGTACTACTACAGGTACTGTTACAGATTTGGATGGGAATTTTTCCCTACAAGTATCTGAAGGAGTCAGAATCCGATTTTCTTATATCGGATACTCTACCAAAGAGCTCACTACAGGGGGCCAAAACACTTATAATATTCAACTAGAGCTTGATTCACAAAATTTAGGGGAAGTCCTAGTTATAGGTTATGGTGAGCAGTCAAGAGAGACTCTGACATCTTCAGTTTCTAAAATGGACCAGCGTGTTTTAGAAAATATCCCATTCGCCAACGCTGCATCAGCAATGCAAGGAACAGTTTCAGGAGTAAGAGTTCAAACAACAACTGGACAACCTGGAGCAGCTCCTCGTATTATTGTAAGAGGGGGAACCTCAATTAATAACCCAAATGGTGCAGAGCCTCTTTACATTATTGACGGGGTAATCCGTAACAATATGAATGACATCAACCCTGATGACATTGAATCTTTTCAAGTTTTAAAAGATGCTGCAGCAACTGCAATCTACGGTGCCAGAGGATCAAACGGTGTTGTAATCATTACCACAAAGACGGGAAAAGCGGGAAAGACTTCGGTATCCTACCGTTATACAATTGGCGTATCCGAACTTTGGAACCAATATGAAATGGCCTCGGCGAGGGATTACATATTCTTTAACCGAACAGGTATTTTGCGATTGGCAGAAAAAAACCCCCGTCAACTTTTCAGGTTAAATCAAGCTAACGGTTTTGGAATAGGTAACAATCTAAGTAACAACACTGCTTTTACTCCGCAATACCTTACTCCAGAAAACGAACATAAGCTTAATGAAGGATGGCAATCCATGCCAGACCCTGTAGACCCTAGCAAAACCATAATTTTTGATGAAGTAAACTGGCAAGATGTTCTTTTCAGACAAGCACTTACTCAAAATCACTACATCCAAGTTTCTGGAGGATCTGAAAAAGCAAGGTTTGATATGGGAATAGGTTATCTGGATAACCAGGGTGTAGCAATAAGTACGGATTTCAAACGGTTCACGGTAAGAATGAATGGTGATGTAGAAGTCAATAAAAAACTTTCAGTTTATGGAAGATTAAATTTCACGAATTCTTCGAACAATCAGGTTTTCAGTGAAAATCAAATCTTCCAAAGAGCTTTAGGTCTTCCGCCTACAGCAAAGCTAAGATATGAGGATGGCACGCTAGCTCCCGGACAAAACAGAAGCATGGGAAATCCTCTTTATCATCTAAACAGGTCTAAAGCTTTAAATGCAACCAACAGAATTACACTTTCTGCTGGAGGTATCTGGCAAATTCTTCCTGAGCTAAGCTTTGAGCCCATTGGGTCACTTTATTTTGTTCAGGGAACAAATAATTCATTTCAGAAAAGTTTCTACAATAACCCTACCCAATTCATTGATTCCAGAGAAGCTTCTTTCTCAAACTCAATCTATTGGCAAAAGCAATTTGATGGTGTTTTCACTTACACTAAATCACTTAGAGATCATAATATTCAACTAAAAGCCGGAGGGTCTTTCTATGACAGACAAAACTATTCCGCGTTTGCTTCAGGTAGAGGGGCTGCATCGGACCTGATTCCTACCCTCAATGCATCTGCTGAACCTACTGCTGTCTCTTCTTCACAATCACAACAGCGGATTATTGGTTTTTTTGGACGAGCAAATTATGATTTCAATAAAAAATACCTGTTTTCTTTATCTGCTCGTCAAGATGGAGCTTCCAACCTAGGAGCAAATAATTATTGGGGATTCTTCCCTGGAGTCTCTGCTGGATGGAATATCCATAGAGAGAACTTTTGGTCAAGAGTACCTGAACAAATCTCATCCATCAAGCTTCGTGCTAGCTATGGTGTAAATGGAAATATCGGTAATCTCTCGGATTTTCATGCTCAGGGACTTTATTCTGTAGGATCTCGCTATAATGATGGCGCGGCAATTCTCAACAACCGAATGGCGAATCAAGATCTTCGCTGGGAACGATCAAAAACATTGGACTTCGGTTTGGACATGGGGCTTTTCAATAATCGAGTCAATTTGGTTTTCGACTACTATAATCGAGTTACTGATGACCTCTTAACTAACCTTGAATTACCACAATCAACTGGATTTTCATCAATACTTACCAATCTGGGCTCCCTTCAAAATGAAGGAGTAGAACTTGAGCTCAGTGCAACCTTAATTCAAAAAGGTAATTTCTCTTGGAATACATCATTGATTGGAGCATTTAACATGAATACTATTCTAGAGCTACCTGAAAATGATAATGAAAACAACAGAATCGGTGGCATTTTAATCTATGATCCAATTACAGGTCAATATACTTGGAGAGGTGGGCTACAGGAAGGTGGTAGACTGGGGGAAATGTTTGCCTATAAATATCTGAACGTTTTTTCAACGAACGAAGATGCACAAAATGCACCTATTGATTTGCTAGTGCCAGGCTCCAATAAACAGAAATTTGGAGGAGATGTAAATTGGGCTGATTTAGACAAGAATGACACTATCGACAGTCGTGACAGAGTTTATGCAGGAAATATTTTCCCAAAATGGACTGGAGGGTTTCATAATACCATTCAATACAAACGTCTAAGCTTAAGTATAAGAACAGATTTCGCCCTTGGACATACAATATACCATGAGACCCGTGCACGATTTAACGGACAATTCCAGGGTGATATAGGAATTCTAAAGGAAACTACTAAATCCTGGCAAGAACAAGGGGACCAGACTCCTTTCCCAAGATATATGTGGGCAGATCAGCTTGCTCAAAACAACTCTTTCCGAGGAAGTACTTTCTTTCACGAAAAAGGGGACTATTTAGCTATTCGAGAAGTAACTCTTTCATACAATATTCCTCAAAGTATTTTGAAACCATTCAAAATACCATCTCTACGAGCCTATTTCACAGGAACAAACCTTCATTATTTCACCCAATATACGGGACTCAATCCAGAGGAAGGAGGAACCGACTCAGGACGATATCCGATTCCAAGAAGCTTTTTAGTGGGTGTAAATGTCAACTTCTAAATAAAGAGCAAAGAATATGAAAAATATAATTAAGTCATTAGGAAAATACGCTGTGCTTTCAGGATTCCTTTGTTTAGGGGCCAGCTGTACAGATCAACTTGAACTCACACCAGTAAGTACGATTACTGCATCTGGATTTTGGGTAAATGAAGATAATGCAAACGGGGCATTAAATGGATTGTATGTTCGATTCAGAGATGAAGTATCTAATAATTTTTTCTTTTGGGGAGAAGTTAGAAGTGAAACTCTCAGTTATGGGCTCCAAGCATCAGAAGGGAGGGAACGCTACTTTGAAAACACCCTAGACCCAACATTTGCCGGACCTACTTGGCTTCGTCTATACACAATTATTCATGATACTAATTTGATCATTAAATATGTGCCGGAAATCAAATTTAACCGAGAAGCCGATAAAAACCGTATGCTAGCTCAAGCATATACTATGAGGGCTTTTATTTATTTCACAATGGCAAGAACCTGGGGAGGTGTTCCTATTGTAACTAATCCAACAGAAGGATACGATGCTGAAACAACCTTCAGAGAGCGAGCAACGGTCAATGAAGTTTTCGATTTAATCAAATCGGACCTAGATAATGCTTTGCAATTATATCCGGATAACACTCTTTCTTCATCCAAGGCATTTTGGTCAAAACCAGCCTGTAATATGCTTAAGGGAGAAGTTTATCTTTGGACAGGTAAAAAACTTAGTGGTGGGCAAGCCGATTTCACTACTGCCCTTCAAGCTTTAACCGAAGCATCAACTGCTCCAGGATTGGGTTTACTTCCAAATTTTGATCAAATATTCAGATATCATAATAAAGGTAATGCAGAGATTCTTTTTGCTGTTCGATTCTTAGACTTGGAGTCTGGTTCAAACTATAATAGTTCTTTATATATCAGGGACGATGAAATCCCTTCAAGTATAGACCCCGAACTTGAAAAAAGAATAGGTCAGGGAGGTGGATTAAATCGCATGGCTCCATCCCAAATTTTAAGGAGCGCTTACAGCCAAGATGACCAGAGAAAGGACGCCACGTTTGCAGAGATTAATATTCCAAACCAAGACGGTACGCCTAGATATTATGGTTCCTTGGTAATGAAATACCGAGGCTTTGTAGATGCATCAGGAAGACGTTTTATAGATGATATCATCATTTATCGCTATGCGGACTTGTTACTTTTGGTTGCCGAGGCTAAAAATGCTTTAGGTCAAGATCCCTCACTAGAAATCAACAAAGTAAGAAAAAGAGCCTATGGAGAAGCTTTTGAAAATCATCAATTTGTGAACGGCTCAACGGAAGAAAACAATGAAGCCATACTTAAGGAGCGATTACTCGAGCTTGCATTTGAAGGAAAAAGATGGTGGGATTTGGTTCGATTCGATATGGCGTTTGAAAAAATCCCATCTCTACAAAACCGTTCTAATCAGCGTCATTTGGAATTATGGCCTATATCACTTAGTACTATTAGCTTGAATTCTAAAATCATCCAAAACCCCGGATATGGTAATTAGTAAATAGTTGAATTGGGTAACAAGATCAGAAAAGGACCGGCTTGTGCCGGTTCCTTTCTCTCTTAATCCTATTTCTAATAATGAAAATCACTATTTATTATAAAATTCATTCCCCCTTCTATTTGTTAATTTTTAAACCTAAGAAAAAATTCTAATGCAGTTCCAAAAAATCACAGGGCTAATGGCAGCCACATTCACCCCTTTTACTCCATCTGGAAAGCTAAATCTTGATATAATTACACTCTATGCCAAGACACTTCGAGAATCTGAAATTTCAGGAGTATTTATCAATGGAACTACTGGAGAGAATGCCTCATTGACTCATCAAGAACAAATTGATTTAATACGGGCCTGGGCACCATTTAATGATACTAATTTTAAGGTAGTCGCAATGGTTTCGGGTACAAACCAGGAACAAGGAAAAGAGCTAGCAGCTTTATGTCATCAATTAAATATATTCGGAATTGCAGCGAATGCTCCTTTTTACACAAAACCTCAATCCATTTCTCAATTGCTGAATTTTCTTAGTCCTATTGCTGCAGAAGCCCCGGACCTACCCTTTTATTTTTATCATATTCCTCAATTGACCCAAGTCAACCTTTCAATGATTGAGTTACTAAAAAATGCTCATGCATTCATCCCTTCTTTTGCGGGAATCAAGTACACCCATACTAATCTAATGGAGTTTAATCAATGCACTCGATTTGCAAAAGGAAGATATGATATTCTTTGGGGTTGGGATGAGATGCTTTTAGCCGGTCTAGCTATGGGGGCAAAAGGCGGAGTAGGAAGCACCTACAATTTTGCAGCACCACTTTACAAGAAAATCATCAAGGAGTTTCAAACCGGTAACCTGACAACAGCCAAAATTCTACAAGAGCAGTCCATAGACATAATAGCACACTATCCTAAGTTTGGAGGAGCTGCAGCGGGTAAAATTCTCATGAAACATATAGGATTAGATTTTGGGGATTTTCGATCCCCAATTCCCAAAATACCAAAAGATCAAAAAAACAAGCTAATCCAAACACTAAGTGAAAAAGGCTTATTAACAAACTTTATCCAATCCGAAGAAAATCAAATCAACCCATAATAAAACCGTGAAAAAATTACTGATTCTTCTTTTTTTGTTATTGGGTTGTGCGAAATATGGATTAGCTCAGCAAGGATTCTCGGATGCTTCTTTAGTTTGGAAGTCAATCGCAAAATTCCATAATAATATAAACTCACCACAAGAGCCAGGTTATGCAGGAATGTATGCAGGTGTTGCCCATGATATACTTATTATGGCTGGAGGAGCGAATTTTCCTGAAAATCTACCTTGGGAAGGCGGGAAAAAACATTATTCAGACCAAGTTTTCTACATGCTCCATGATGAAAGTCAAAAGGCGGAAATAAAACAATTTACCGGAAGTTTACCTCAACCAATGGCATACGGAGCATCCATTAATTTTGAGGATGGAATAATTTTGATTGGGGGAGAGAATGAAAGCGGCCTATTACGGGATGTCCTATTTCTTAAACCTGATTTAGCATCAAATCGATTTCTGATTGAATCTCTCCCAAATTTACCATGGCAAATGTCATATTTGTCAGCAGTTAAAATTGGAAAAACTCTTTATGTTCAAGGATCAACTGAAGAAAAAAAGGCTGTTTTTCTCAGTCTTGATTTGAAGAAAAAAAATGGTTTTTGGAACCAACTACCTGTATATCCAGGACCCGCTAGGACCAATGCAGGGATGGTAATTCAGACTGATGGAGAGTCTGAAAAGATTTATTTATTGGGTGGACGGCAAAAAAGAGAAAATGGGGTAAGCGATGTATTCTCTGATATCTTTTCTTTTGATCCAGGAAGCATGAAATGGAAAAAAGAGGGGAAAATGCAAGATGAGAAAGGTGTGGAGATCAAACGATCTGCCCACACATTGCTTGCTGCAGGCTCGGGTCATATTTTGATTATTGGTGGTTTAGAACCAGAACCATTTAACACCTTAGAAAGGTTAGGTAAAGAGCTTCAAAATGAAAAATTATCCCAAGAAAAACTCGACTCTTTGGTTAAGTTAAGAGATAAGCTTTTAATAAACCACTCAGGGTTTAACAAAGAAGTATTAGCTTATCATACTGTAACAGGCACTTGGACAAGATTAGAGGATCTACCATTTTCCCCACCTGCCAACTCCATCCTCATAAGCAACCAAAATGATTACTTTCTGATTTCTGGAGAAATTTCTCCGGGAATTAGAAGTCCTTGGATTCAAAAATTAAAGCTTCGAAGTGACCAATCTTTTGGATCTTTAAATTATACCATTTTGGGTCTATATTTAGGGATTTTAGTCTTGATTGGTTTCTGGGTCTCAAAAAAACAACACAATGTTTCAGATTTTTTCAAAGCAGGTGGAAGAGTTCCTTGGTGGGCTGCTGGAATAAGTGTATTTGGGACTCAACTTAGTGCCATCACTTTTATGGCAATTCCATCAAAAACTTTTGCCACCGACTGGACCTTATTTTTTTTATTGATGACTATAATAATGGTTTCTCCACTTATAATCGCCTGGTTCTTACCTTTTTACAGAAGGATGAATCTGACTACAGCCTATGAATATCTTGAGATGAGATATAATTCAACAGTAAGAATTATGGGAAGCTCTATTTATATAATCCTCCAGTTAGGCAGATTAGGCATAGTTCTTTTGCTTCCATCTCTAGCATTATCAACGGTGACAGGGATTGAAGTGGAACTATGTATTCTGTTAATGGGAATCCTTAGTATCGTTTATACAGTTTTAGGAGGAATTGAAGCTGTGATTTGGACAGATGTAATTCAAGTTGGTGTTCTTTTAGGAGGTGCTTTAATATGTTTAATATTAATGTTTTTTACAGGGAATATTTCTTGGTTGGACATTAAAACATTAGCAATTGAATCAGGCAAGACTCAAGTTTTTGATTGGAGTTTGGATTTCTCAGGCACTGCGATTTGGGTGGTATTGCTGGGAGGTTTGGCCTCTAATATTGTGCAATATGGAAGTGATCAAACGGTCATTCAACGATATCTAACTACAAAAGATGAAAAAACTGCTGCGAAAGGAATCACAGCAGGAGCTTGGATGGCATTACCGTCTGCCCTAATTTTCTTTTCAATAGGCACAGCACTTTACCTCTTTTATCTCAAAAATCCGCAAGAACTTTCTCCTGTCGTTCAAAATACCGACAGTATATTTCCTTGGTATATAGTCACACAGCTACCTGATGGAGTTTCAGGTCTCTTAATAGCAGCAGTATTTGCCGCTGCGATGTCGAGCTTGGATAGTAGTATGAATTCTGTTGCTACAGTGATTACGACTGATTTTTATCAACAAATACGTCTTAAAAAGTTACTCCCCATTAATGAGCTAGGTTTTGCTAGAACTGTTACAATCATCATTGGATCTATAGGCACCGCATTAGCTGTTTGGATGGCAAATATGGGGATTCCTTCCTTATGGGATCAGTTCAATATGCTAATAGGACTTTTTGCCGGTGGATTAGGAGGGATTTTCCTTGTTGGTATATTATCCTCCAGTGTCAATGGGAAGGGTGCAACTTATGGACTTTTAGGTAGTGCCCTTATTCAAGTCTTAGTAAAATATTACAGTCCGCTAAGTATTCATTTATATGCATTAACCGGACTGATTTCGGCCATGACATTGACTTGGATTCTGAGCAGATTTTTCACAGATCCACATCAAAAATCCAAAACTCAGTATACGCTTTCGGCTCTTAATAATAAAGTTCGAAAATCTTCAATTAGTAAAACGCAAACTGAAAACCCATTAACCGTCTAATCGTTTATGCCAAATTCCTTTCGCCATTTTGTATTTGGATTAGTAGCCATACTTCCAATGACAATATCAATAAACTGTCAAAGCCAAGATTTGCCTAAATCATCTATTCAATATCAACCGAAATATGTTCCCCTTCCACAAGGAGCATTTGTAAGTGTAGGTGTAATAAGTTGGGAAGGCAAATTACCTAGTGAAAAATTATTTCTGTCTTTAGAAATTCACGCATCTACAGCCATTGATTCTATAAAGATCATCTCTAAGATTGCTGAAAACCAAACCGAGACCTTGCTTAAAGCTGGGGAAATATTAGGTCAGCAAACGCTTGAAGTCCAATCTAACAAACTTTCAGAAATCAGTAGAGCTAATGTTTATATAAAGTTGAAAGCAACCCACGACATCAGAGACAGAGTCAGTATAGAACTCAAAACTTTGAAGACCGATAATTTGACTTTGCCTATTAAAATAACAAGAGACCTCCCTGATTTCAGAGTAGCTAATCCACTGAGAAATCACGGTGATGATGGAGTACATTCTTACCGCATTCCTGGTTTGGTTACCACCCCAAAAGGCACTTTATTGGCTGTTTACGATATCCGAAGGAATTCAAGCGTAGATCTCCAAGGAGATATAGATGTGGGATTAAGTCGTAGTAACGACGGTGGAAGATCATGGGCCCCAATGGAAGTGATAATGGATATGGGTGAATATGGAAATTTACCTGAAGATCAGAATGGGATAGGGGACCCAGCAATACTAGTTGATCATGAAACCGGTGATATTTGGGTGGCTGCTCTTTGGCTTCATGGCAAACCTGGTAAAATGGCTTGGCATTCCTCTCAGCCAGGTATTTATCCAGAGCAGACTGGACAACTAGTTTTAGTCAAATCCGAGGATGATGGAGTTACTTGGACTGAACCCATAGTAATTACCGAGCAGATTAAAGATCCAGAATGGCACCTCTTTTTCAACGGTCCGGGAAAGGGAATTACCATGAAAAACGGAACACTGGTTTTCCCAGCACAATTTAAAGACAAAGATCAAATACCACATAGTACTATAATTTTTAGCCATGATAAGGGTAGAACTTGGAAGGTTGGAACTGGAGCTAAATCCAATACCACTGAAGCTCAAGTAGTAGAACTAAAAGATGGTAGACTTATGCTAAACATGAGAGACAACCGAGGCGGAAGCCGCTCTATTGCCGTTACAAATGATCTCGGAAAAACATGGATTGAACATCCAACATCTAGGTCAGCTCTAATAGAACCAGTGTGTATGGCTAGCCTTATCCAGAACCCTAAGCAATCTGGAATGCTATTATTTTCAAACCCGGCGACAACTGAAGAAAGAAGTATGATGACGATAAAAGGAAGTTTAGATGACGGAATGACCTGGCCTGAAAATCTTCAGGTTCTCTTAGATGAAGGAAAAGGATGGGGCTATTCCTGTTTGACTTTCATTAACGAAAAAGAGGTAGGTATCCTTTATGAAAGTAGCGTTTCCAATATCACTTTTCAAGTTGTTCCAATTTCTGAAATCATCCCACTTAAATGAATTCTTACGCCAAATTTTACAGTAATGCCTTGCTCCAAAATATAATCCCATTCTGGAAAAAAAACTCCCTAGATAGAGAATTTGGAGGTTATTTCACTTGTCTTAATCAAAATGGAGATGTCTATGATACAGATAAATTTGTTTGGCTACAGGGCCGACAAGTATGGACTTTCGCAATGCTTTTTAATCAAGTGAAAAATCAACCTGATTGGCTTGAAATTTCTCAATTAGGAATTGATTTTCTCAAAAAATACGGCATGGACTCTGATGGAAATTTTTATTTTTCATTGAACCGTAGGGGAAAACCATTAGTACAACCCTATAATATCTTCTCCGATTGTTTCGCATCAATGGCTTTTGCCCAATATGGATTGGCTTCTCAAAATGAGGAAAGTATGCAACTAGCAAAAAAGACTTTTGAAAATATCCTTACTAGAAAGGAAAATCCAAAAGGGTCTTATGCCAAAAACTATCCAAAAACACGACCATTAAAGAACTTCTCACTCCCAATGATTCTAAGCAATCTGTGTCTGGAACTCGAATCTGTACTTCCTAGAGAGCTTGTAGAGAACACAATTAATCATTGTATCTATGAAGTAATGGAAGTGTTTATGGATAAAGAATCAGGTTTAATCTATGAAAACATCTTAGAAAATGGGAGTAGATGTGATTCTTTTGAAGGACGCCTGATCAATCCCGGACATGGAATTGAAGCCATGTGGTTTATGATGGATATTGCACAAAGGAGACAAGATCACCGATTGATGGAGCTCTCAATTAAGTCAGTTTTATCAATTCTTGAATATGGGTGGGATGAAGAATATGGTGGGATTTTTTACTTTTTGGATTCCAAGGGAAAACCCCCACTTAGTTTGGAGTGGGATCAAAAACTTTGGTGGGTACATTTAGAAACTTTAGTTGCTTTGGCTAAGGCATATCGGTTCAGCCGAGATCCAAAAATTCTCGGGCTCTTTGAAAAATTACACAATTATTCTTGGGATCATTTCTCAGACAAGAAAGATGGGGAATGGTTTGGGTACCTCAATAGAAAAGGAGAAGTATTGATTCCATGCAAAGGAGGAAAATGGAAGGGATGCTTTCACGTACCTCGTGCCTTCTTTCAGATTTGGAAAACTTTCGAGCTGGTTGAAAATGAAAAACAGGAGACAATTTTATCGAGATGAAAATCCTTTTAAGCTTCATTTTTAAATTTTCTTGGATTTTTCTCTTCATTTTGAAAAATGATAATAGCCTTGGATAATTGACAAAATACTCGTCAACCCTCTTTTTGTAATTAGGAGTAAATGAAAACCCCATCGTTTTCCCTATTGCCTCTATTAACCTTCAATTTGGTTTTATGAGAGCTCTAAGCTTATTCCAGCTTCCTTCTGGATTTCGACTTTAATCAATTCAATCTCGTGTCAATGACTGGTATTAGTAGATTGTATTTATATGATCAAAACGAAGGAAGTTCCTTGAAATAGATCTAGTTTAAGTGGAAATCTCGAAAATATTCTCAAGGATTTTGAAAAAAATAAATTAATAATATGAATATAAGATTATGACTATTAATTCATTGAAAGTACTTATTTCAATAAACCTTATATAGCTTTTCTTTTAAAAAAACGGTGATAATAGCATTAAATTAAGATATAACACATTGAAAATTACTTTTGTTAATTACTGGTAATCGATACCAATCCTGATGAGAGGGTTTATCAATTTTATCAAATCGTAGAGTTACGATTTTGCGATTTTGAAATTTAAATTTTTATACTTTGAAAAAATCCCAAGAAGTTTAAAATGATAGAAAAGATATTTATTTTTTGAATATATCTTAATTCTTTCGTCCCAGCTGCAGCTATTGTCAATAGGGGGAGCTTTGAAAGCCTCAAATCAGATGATTTGAGGCTTTTTGCATTTATACATTTCTGGGCGATAAGCCCTGTCTGCGACAGATTTGCTATCCCTTTGAATGAGCGAAACCATTGATATCGGGAAGACCAAAAGAGGGAGCTTTAGAAGCAATAAGATTCAATTCTGAAAGCCTTTGAACAAAAAATTAGATCGGATTGCTTTAAGTGGCGTCTAATAAAGCTTAGCTGCATTACTTTAAACTTTTTTTATTCCGCTCCTTCAGAGCTGAAACAAATACTAGTTTTAGCCTCAAATTTCTAAGAAATCTTGCTCCTTTGGAGCTGATTAATCAACCTAAAAATCAACTATCCATTTTAAACTTTTCCCCACCTTCCTTTTCCACTTCCACTATTTGTAGAAGGCAAAAAATGCTGATTCGCCATGCTACAACGAGAGACCTCAAACTCTCCAAACAGTTTATTTAGGTTAGGTGTAAGCTTTATTACAGTCTTTTAGGTAGCAAATCGTTTATAAATAACCTTAATTTTCCTCCGTATACTTTTTAAAGTTATTCAAGATTGCTTGCCAGCCATTCCTCTGCAATTCGATTGAATTCTCTGTTTCTGGATCAAAAGCCATGGTGACTTCAGTCTTCCCATCAATTTCCATGAATGAGACGGTTGCAAGCCTATCACCAAATTGATAAGTAAAGTCTCTAACTGGATTTACTTCAGTATAATTTGCATCAAAGTCAAATCCGAAACTATTGTCTTTAGCTTCCATTCTAGCAAGGTACCTACCTCCTACTCTCAAATCATTTTCGGCATGGGGACAATGCCAGCTAGGATCCGCAAAATTCCAATTTATGATATGAGCAGGGTGGGTATAATAATCCCAAACTTTTTTTATAGGAGCAGAAATAAGGGAAGAAATGATGATTTTTTTAGGTGTCATGGAAGCTTAAGTGAGAAATTAAGACTGGGACGATTTCTAGGTTAATTTAATCAAAGCTGATGAGATTAGGTGAAAAATTGTAAGATATACCAGGTCTCATCATTTCTTTTCGATTGCCTTGCAATGAAATTGGGGAAACTTCAATTTTCCATGGAAAAAGACACCATTGTCGGATTTTTTGAGCATAAAAAAACCTCCGCTAGGGTGGTTTATACTTCAATTCAAAAATTCGATCATTTATGGCCTATTTAACCTTGAAACTTTTTTTATCCCGCTCCTTTGGAGCTGAAACAAACACTAGTTTTAATTGCTAATTTCTAAGAAATCCCGCTCCTTCAGAGCTTGGCAATCAAACTGGAAAATGGGGCTAATTTTTAAATTTAAATTATTTTTCACCGCTGAGCTGCAAAGAACGCTAAGAATATCACGGAGAAAAATTATTTAACCCACAAAGAAATCATAGATCACATAGTTTAAAAAATCTGATTATCCGCAATCATGCCAGTTGCCTTATTTTCCTTGCTTGACAGGTTGGATTCTTCGACTTCGCTCAGTACAGGCGATCGATGACCCCTGCCTATCGGCAGACAGGGAAGACCCAGCCACGGTTGGCAAGCGAAGCTTTCGGATTCTGATCCTTTTAGCAGACAATAAGCCGTATTTTTATCAATACTGGTAAGAAAGCGGATATCCTTATTAAAAATACCAAAAGTTATGATGTCAGTAAGAATATAGCCAAAACAAGTACGGAATCATTTAATCCAATCTTTAATGGACATTGATTGGGTCCAAAAGGCTACTTATTAGAAAATTCGCTGCCTAATCTCACTCCTCTTCCTTAATCATTTCTGACTTCTTTTTTCGAAGTAAATACTGAACTGGCCAATCTTCATTTACACAACTGGAATCTACATATTCATAGCCTAGAAGATCAAATAAATTCAGAGCATCTATCATAGAGTTGAATTCAATCGGTCTTCCATCTGAATCTACTATGAAAGATTTTTGCAACCTGTCATCCCTTAGTCTCTGCCCAAAATCAACACTAACTCTAATTTTTGATTTGAAAGTAGACCCTACTCTTGAAAGATGAATATAAGTTGATTTAATATCTTCGAGTGCCACACCACCTACATTTTGTGCATGAGAGAGGTAGCTAAAGGAGATGATAAGTATAATCATAAGGAAAAAAGGCTTCTGCATGGTCGTTTCTTTGAGTTATTTAAATAAAAGTTGCCTACCTAGGTATCTAGGGCATGTTTATTAAACTCTCTTTTTTACTTAAGAGTTACATTAAAACCTCCTTAGAAAAACGGGCATGAGCTAGCAAACTTTGGTCTTAGATGCAGAAATTCGCCTTTAAGCTTGTCTACTTCAAGTTTTTCCTCATCCAGAAAGTTTTTAAGGTATTAGAATACTTATAATGGGGACTTTCATTAAAATAATTTAAGGTTATGCGATTTTCAAAAGCACCAAAAAGCCAAGTCATCAGGTAAAAATCTGGCTAGGTTTATTTGCTATGGATTGATTTTCCTAAATTTTTTCCAATTGCAATTCATTCTCATTTTAATATTAGTAATTAACCTTAGCAAAATAGTTTGGCTTCAAGTTGAGTTAATTCAAATAAGATGAAAAAAGCCACTCATTTCTGAGTGGCTTTTACTCTTTCATGACATGAACTTTAAATATAAAAAAGATGCAGACTTAGAGTCTATTTTTATCTTTTTCCGGAATCAGCTGTAAGAAAGCCATTGACATCAAGCCAGTGAATAAAGGCATCAAACCAACGATTGCTTGTTCTAGTTGGATTTCCCAAGCCGAATCCATGACCTCCATTTTGGTAAAGATGCAATTCAACAGGAATGCCTGCCTTGTACCAGGACTCGATTATTCCAAACTGCCCTCTAAAGAGAAAATCATCCGTAGCTATTACATTAAACATTGGAGGAGCATCTTTCGGCACTTCAACAGGCCCCATTCCCCCATAAATCGGACCTATAAATGCAAGTTTCATGGTTTGTGAGTTTAACGTGGAGTGCATAGTGAGGCCAGCACCGGCTGAAAAACCTATCATTCCTATTCTGTCTGTATCGACTCCCCACTCCTTAGCCCTACTAATAATCATGGCATAAGCAGCCTCCGCATCTTCAAGCTGGTTTGAAAGATCCATTTGGGGTAGTCTCGGGGTTTCTTTATTTTGATTTGTATCAGAAGGGGGAGCTGGTGCAGTTCGGGGACGATTCATCCATGCCGTAAAGTCATCCAGAGATTCTGGAGTGGGAAAAAGCCTGTACTTAAGTACAAAAGCAGCGATTCCCTGCTTAGCTAGTGCTTCTGCTACTTCCCAGCCTTCATTTCCCATAGAAAGCCATCTATAACCTCCTCCCGGTGCAACTATAACTGCCGCACCATTTCCTTTTCCCGGTTCAGGTAGAAATGGAGTTAGGGTTGCAGTAGTTATGTTTCTAGCCATGGGGTCGCCCCATTGGAGAAACCATGTCTCTGTGGAAGGTTGGTCAGCTACACCTCCTGTGCCCAAAGGAATGGCATTGGGTTCGGCAGGAGCCTTTAGCGGATAAATGGATCCATCTTGAGCCACAGCAGAAGAGGCATAAAAGAGGAATAATCCCAGAATAAAATTTTTAGTGAGGTTCATAGGTTTATTGGTATAGGTGGAGTACTTTTTCTTAAGAGAAACTTCTAATGTAGCTTATTTTCTAGGGAATAACCAAGGTCCAACTGAGCTCTTATCCTCTCATCCTCAGTTCTGTGGGTCGCCTGCCACATTGTCAAAATCTACTCTACTTCTTTCAATTACTTTTTTAAAATAGCCATCACCTTATAATTTCTAAAGAGAAAATTATCGGTTCCAAAAGAAGCGATTCGCTAAAAATCATAAATTAAATGTAAATAAAACTTGACTTTTGTAAAACTTACTTTACATTTGTAAAGTCAACTTTACATAAAAATCATGGAATCAATTAAACTAGAACGAAACAAACGAGTCAAAAAACTGGCTATTTGGACTTGGACCTGGGTAGCAACTATGGCGATCGCCACCTTTGGACCAGAGTTTATCTGGGATAATCACCCCTTCCTCACTCCTTTTGCCATTGTAGTCAACCTCGCAAATGGAGTATTAATGATCTTAGCGAACAGGGATTTATTCAATCATTTTGATGAACTCGAACGCAAAATTCATTTGGAAGCCATGGGAATCACACTGGGATTGGCCGTGGTAGTCGGACTGACATTTTCCCTCTTAGACCAAAAAGACATCATCCCATTTGATGCTGAGATAGGATATCTGGTCATGTTTATTGGTATCACTTACATGATTGCTATGGTGATCAATAGAAAGCGGTATCTATGAAAAATCGTATCCGGGAATTAAGAGTCGTTAAAAATATGACTCAAGAGGATTTGGCTGAAATTATTGGGGTTTCCAGACAGACGATCAATGCCATAGAAAAAGAAAAATTTGACCCCAGTTTGCCCACCGCCTTCAAACTATCCAAGCTATTTGAACTCTCCATTGAGGAAATATTTCAATATGAGGAATGAATTCGGCTATTCGTGGGGGAATTTTGAAGGCCCTTATTTCAACCTCGAATAAGCGATTAAATTATTATCCAATTCTTCAATCTCCTTATTGATGAGCTTGATCAATTCCTTGTCAGTATATACAGGGTTGGAATTGAGCTCATCATTTTCTTTGAGATAATCCAATAGCCCCAAGGCATTTGCAACATTTTTTCTGAAAATGTGGGAAATGATCCAGGAAACATCCTGTTGATACCAATTTTTCATTTCCTCGCACTGATTTTCTTCCAATAAAAAGAAGACTAAATGCTTGCTGAACTCATTCTCATAAGAAGTAATTCTAAAGTCATATTGGCCTGAATTTTCATCCTTGAAAGTGATTTTAAAATCTTTAGAAAAATCAGGTGTCCGAAGAAAGGTAATCAGCTTCTGCAAATCTGAAAAAGACAGGTGCTTTCGGAGATAAAAGAGCAGACTTTGAGGGGCTAGCGTATCCATACCGAGGTTCAGATAAACAGAGAGCCTTGAACTGATCTGGAAAAGTTTTTTGGAAGGATAATATTCCAAAATATAGGATTTCTGGTTTTTGCTGAACTCCAACAGTTGCTGCAAGGACACCTTGGATTTATTAAACTGATCCACCATATGGGACACATTGATCCCGAATAAAAAGTATCCTTTTAATTGCCTTTTTTCATAAATAGGTGAAATCCTTATTCCCAAATGAACTTCATCCACTGCCAAATGGACCACGTTGAATTGAGGTCCTTTATTTTCTTCCAATTCAGAAATTAAGGCCCCAAACTCTTCTTTCTGATTCAAGGAATCTCCTACAGTCACCCCACCAAATAGAGAAGCAAAGTTTTTGTTGAAATATAAAATAGAATAGTCCTTATCGATGAAAGAGATATAGGCATTGATGGAATCAAAAATGGTACTGGAAGATTCCCTAAGATTGAGCTTTACCAGGATATTATTAGAAAGCAGGGAATAGGAAAAGTAAATGAAAATAGGAACTGAAATAGAGATCATGGGAATCTCAAACCCGACAACCAAAGGGAGCACAATTTGTCCGACAAATCCCAAGCTTCCAGTGATCACCAAGCCAATGAAGAAATTTCTAAAATCCTGCTTTAAGTGGGGTTTCTTTAGAAATTCCTGGTAAAACATGTAAACCGCCAGAAGAAAGCCCAGTCCTATCCATAATCTAGAGATTTTCGCCATGGGATTGCCCTCAAAATCAGTCACAAAACCGTAAGAATCAGTATAGATGTAGTAATCCTTCACATCGTATTTCACACATAAAAATGCTATAAGAACTGTCCCCACGATCAAGGATACCTTGAGCGTGTTGTAAATAGCGGAGTTTTTATAGAGCAGCGCATAGACTAAATCATAGCAGAGATAACCTACAAACAGGATGAAAAAATAAAAGAAATCATGAAATTGATTGATGATGGCTTCTTCAGTTGCCACTCTGCAAAGCAACTCAAAAGATTGAAGAAATATGACCGCAAAAATCAGAAGTTCCAGCTTGGTCTTAAATGAAGATCGCTTCCGTACCAACCTAAGCTTAATCAAAAAGCCCAAAGAAATAATGATACTGATGACAGTAATTATTTGATAGGTTGATTGTAGAAGAATAAAAACTTTACTCATTCCGATTAAAAATCAAGTGTGTTTGGAATTATAAATCCGATACAATTTAAATATTTAGCTTCATTGAAACCCGAACTTTCTAAATCTCCCGGGCAAAGCAAAATCAAACAATTTCTATGCTCAAAAATGTTTTTTCACAACTTATCAATCAACTGGCTAAGTCATAGGGAGAAAGATTTATGCATAGTTGCAAAAAAAAGAAAAACCATCCCACAACGCTGTAGGACGGTTTTTGAATTAAGAATAAATCATCACTCAGTTATGCTTTCGCCAAGCATCTTTATCAACCTAATTCCATCCTCCACCCAGTGCCTGATACAAATGCACCATAGCATTCATTTGCTGGGCTTTGGTTTCAATCAATTCCATTTTGGACTCCAATGCGTCTCGCTGAGTGAGCAGCACCTCCATATAATCCGCCCTAGCTGATCGGAAAAGGCTGGAAGAAATTGCTATGGACTCCGTTAAAGCTTGTACCTGACTGGCTTTCAAATTGGCACTTTGCTCCAAATTGGAAATTTTTGCCATCTGATTGGAGACCTCGTAATATCCATTTAAAATACGCTGCTCGTATTCGTAAACTGCTTGCAGTTGCTTTGAATTTGCAGTTTGGTATTGAGCTTTGATAGCATTTCTATTGACTAAAGGAGCCATCAAATCACCCGCTAATCCGTAAAGCATGGACTCGGGACTTGTCAGTAAATACCTGGCATTGAAGGCTTGAAAACCCATACCTGCTGTAATCCTGAAAGAAGGATAGAAATTGGCTCTCGCTACTTTCACGTCCAATTTGGCTGCAGCTAATTCCAGTTCAGCCTGCCTGATATCCGGTCTATTGATCAATAACTGAGAAGGAATCCCAGCCTGCACCAGCTTAGGACTGGACTCGGAAAACGAAGCTGAACTTCTCCTAATGGGCTGAGGAAATCTACCTGTTAAGAAATTAATCCGGTTTTCAGTTTCTGTGATTTCCTGTTGAATCGCGTAAATCAAACTTCTGTTTTTAGCCAATTCGGCTTCAAACCTCTTTACTGCCAACTCTGTGGCCTTGGCAGCTTCTTTTTGAAGTTTGACAGTCTCATAGGCATTTTTCTGGATTTCTATGGTCTGACTGATTATTTCCAGTTGATTATCCAAAGCCATCAATTCATAATAAGAACTGGCGATTTCAGACACCAAATTAGTAATCAGGAAAATTCTCCCTTCCACAGTTGCTAAATATTCGAAGACAGCTGACTTTTTGGAATTCCTGAGTTTTTTCCAAACATCCAATTCCCAAGAAGCAAAAGCTCCTACCATCAAATCTGTAAATGGCTCTGGAAACTCTTTCCCTTCTTTGATTTCGGTCGTAGCTTCCAGTGCCCCAAAACGGGTATATCTGCCCACTTTATCCACACCTGCTCCCCCTCGAATTGAGACGAATGGGAGATACTCTCCTTTTCTGGCCTTTATCTCATTATTGGCGATTTGAATTTCCTGCAGGAAAATATTCAACTCCTGATTTCTGCTTAAAGCAGAATCGATCAAAGCTTTCAGATTGGGGTCCTCAAAAAAAGATCTCCATGGAATATGAGCTGAATTGATGGAGTCTCCTGATGCATTGTAAGCAAGAGGAAGTTCCTTATTTTCTTGCCTCAAAGCTGCTTCCGGAACTTTGCAGGCAAAACTCAGGAGCAGTACAAAAACGACTGCCCACAATTGAATGAAATTAGATTTCTTCATGATTGACATTGTTTTTAGACAGTAATTTTTTGATTTTCTTTAGCATAGAATTCCGATTTCCAGAACCCACAAAATCCTCACTCAATGGGTTTTCATCTTCATCCCGGATTAGCTTTCTACCTTCGGCCAAGCTGCCAAATAAGAAGTAGAGTCCGGGTACAATGAGCACCCCGAAAATTGTCCCAAACAACATCCCTCCCATGGCGGAGGAGCCGATTGTCCTATTTCCGATAGCTCCAGGGCCGGTAGCTATCACCAAAGGAATCAGACCTGCTATAAAGGCAAAGGAGGTCATCAAAATAGGTCTAAACCTGACTTTAGCGCCTTCTATCGCTGCTTCTAAAACCGATGATCCCTGTTGATGCTTCTGCACCGCAAACTCCACTATCAAGACGGCATTTTTACCTAGCAAGCCCACTAGCATGATGAGGCCTATCTGTGCATAGATATCATTCGCCAAACCCATCATTTTCAGGAGTAAGAAAGATCCAAATACCCCCACAGGAAGGGAGAATATTACAGCAAAAGGAATTATGAAGCTTTCGTACTGCGCTGCTAATACCAAGTACACGAAAATCAGTACTACAATAAAAATATAGAGTGCTTCATTTCCTCTTCTAGCCTCATCGTAGGAAAGTCCTTCCCATGCTATATCATACCCATTTGGCAGAGTTTTTTCCGCCACTTCCTGAATGGCCTGTATCGCATCCCCACTGGTGTATCCTGGAGCAGGAACTCCTTTGATAGAGGAAGAAGTATAGAGGTTGAATCGAGTGATCTCATTAGGTCCTTGCTTTTTCTCCATTTTCATAAAGGCTGAGTAAGGCACCATTTCTCCATGCTCGCTCTTGATGAAAAGATTCAGAATATCACTGGGAAGCTTTCTGTACTCAGGAGCTGATTGGGTATATACCTTGAAGAAATTTCCAAAACGGATAAATCCCTGTTCATAGGTACTACCAATCAAAACATCAAGGTTTTCCATGGCCTTACCTATTGACACTCCCTTTTGCATGGCTAATTCATTATCAATAATCAGCTCATACTGAGGATAATTGGCAGCAAAAAAAGTGAAGAGCCCTGAGAGCTCAGGCCTTTTTTTCAATTCTGTCATAAACTCCGTATTAACCTGATCAAACTCTTGATAATCCACCGTGCTGTTTTTGTCTAGCATTCTCAGGGAAAAACCATCAGATGAACCGTATCCGGGAACAGCAGGCGGTTCGAAATATTCGATTACAGCCCCCAAATCTTTGGTTTTCTCTTCCAGTTCATGAATAATTTCCCTGACAGAATGATGTCTCTGAGACCAATCTTTCAAGTTGATCAAACAAGTACCAGCATTGGAGCCTCTACCCTCGGTTAAGATTTCATATCCTGCCAATGAGGAAACAGATTGAATTCCATCCACCTCTTCTGCAATTTCCTGAAGCTTTCTGGAAACCTCATTGGTTCTCTCCAGGGTCGATCCCGGAGGAGTTTGAATAATGGCATAAATCATCCCCTGATCCTCATTAGGGATGAATCCAGAAGGAAGTTTTTCATTGACTGCAAAAATTCCCAATCCAAATGCTATTAGAATTCCCCAAGTCACCACTCTCCTATTCACAATCAGGCGAAGTAATGAAACGTATCTTCCGGTAAGTTTTTCAAATTTTCTATTGAACCAATCCAAGAAGCGATCAACAGGAGATTTTCTTCTTGCTTTGCCATGATTGTTTTTTAAGATCATCGCGCATAAAACCGGAGTTAGGGTCAAAGCAACCACACCTGATAGCACAATGGAGCTGGCCATGGTAATGGAAAACTGCCTGTAAAAGACACCTACCGGTCCAGTCATAAAGGCCACTGGCACGAATACAGCAGTCATGATGAGGGTGATGGCAATGATTGCACCGCTGATTTCTCCCAACACTTTTTTCACAGCCTTGTAGGGAGATAGGTGTTCTTCTTCCATTTTTGCATGTACCGCCTCCACTACAACGATGGCATCATCAACCACAATTCCGATAGCCAATACCAATGCAAACAGGGTGATCAAATTGATCGTCAAACCAAAAAGCTGCATAAACACAAAGGCTCCGATCAAGGAAACGGGAACTGCAATTGCTGGAATCAAGGTGGACCTCCAGTCCCCCAAGAATAAAAAGACTACCAAGGCAACCAATATGAAGGCCTCCACCAAGGTATGCATCACTTTATCAATGGATGCATTAACAAACTTGGACACATCATAATTAATCTCATAGCTCATCCCCGGAGGAAAGTCAGATTCCATTTCCTCCAGTTTGCTTTTCACTTGCTCAATAACTTTGCTGGCATTACTTCCGATATTTTGCTTTAATACGATGGAGGCAGCTGGGTAACCATCCTTATTGGAATAGATATCGAAAAACTCACTGCCAAGCTCCACTTCGGCTATATCCTTCAGTTTGATGATTTCGCCTTCAGGATTCGCTTTTACAATAATCTCTTCGTATTCCTCAGGTTTATTGAATCTGCCTTTATAGGTTAGAACATATTCCAGAGATTGAGCCGTTTTTCCGGATGCTTGACCCAAGCGGCCCGGTCTACCGATCACACTTTGCTCATCTATGGAGGCCAATACCTCTTCGGTAGAAATATTGTAAGCTCTCATTCGGTCAGGCTTAAGCCAAACCCTCATTGCATATTGTCTACTTCCTAGGATTTGAGCCCTACCCATGCCGCTGATTCTTTGCAGTTCTGGTAGTATGTGCACATTGGCATAGTTGTACAAAAACTTCTCATCAGCATTTTTATCTGTACTGAAAAGGTTTACATACATCAGCATACTTGGCTGAATAGGGGTAATAATTACTCCTTCCCGCTGCACTAAAGGCGGGAGATTATTCATTACTTGGTCCACCCTCGTTTTGACATTGACTACAGCCGCATTGGGATCAGTTCCGGGTTCAAAAACAATCTGAATAGTTGCCTCTCCCGCACTGGTAGCATCCGAAATCAGATATTGCATCCCCTGAACTCCATTGATCGCTCTTTCCAAGGGGATAAGCGTAGACTGAACCAAAACATCTGCACTTGATCCTGGATAGGCGATGAATATATTTACCCGGGGAGGTGCAATTTCAGGAAACTGGGAAATGGGTCTGGTAGCTATGGCCAGAATACCCAGAAATACGATGGCGAGCGATATGGCTATCGCCAATACCGGTCTCTGTATAAATTTGCTAAACATTTTACCTGTGATTAAATTTTTGCTTTACTCAGCATGTAATCCGTTTAGCTCGGCTATAACCTTCTCCTGATGGATGAAATCAAATTTGATCCGCTGTTTGTTCTCTACTTTTCGGAGCCCTTCGATCAGAATTTTATCATCTTCCCCTAAATCCGGAGCAATGATATAAAGATGAGGTAGCTCGGTCAAAATCCTTATTTGTTTAGAATTAACCAGACCATCCTGATCCACAACAAAAACAAACTTTTTATCCAAAATTTCGAATGTAGCCTTTTGGGGTATTATTAAGGCATCTTCATAAATAACAGGCATTTTGATATTCCCTGTTTCTCCATGTCTAAGGATTTTCTTAGAATTCGGGAAAGTAGCCCGGAAGGCAATATTTCCTGTTTCATTATTGAAATCTGCCTCAATAGTTTCAATTTTTCCTTTTTCCTCAAACTCTTTGTTGTTAGCCATCTGCAAAATCACATTGGGTAACTTTTCCAGCGTATTAGAGGAAACATAATTGAGATATTCGGCTTCAGGCACATTGAAATAAACCCACATCTGATTGTTGTCTGATAGTGTGGTCAGGAGCTCTCCTTCATCCAGTAAACTACCCTGTCTTACCAGAAAACGCCCCATAATGCCATCAAATGGAGCTCTAATCTCTGTAAATCCAAGATGTGTTTCAGCCAGATTCAGTTCTGCTTTTGCTTTTTCAAATTTTGCCTGTGCCAAGGCCAATTCATTGGTTGAAACCACATTATTATCTGCCAGGCTTTTAGTGTTGAGATATTCAATTTCTGCAAAATTAGCCTCGGCCTTCGCACGTTGTGCTTCAGCTTTGTAGATAGATGGCATGATGCGGAACATCAATTGCCCTTTTTTTACAAATTGACCTTCATCTACATAAATATTTTGAAGGTAACCTCTTTCTAAAGCTCTTAATTCTATATGCTGTATAGAATGAATTTGGCTGACATATTCTTTGTAAATAACTGTGTCCTTTATAATTGGACTGGTAACCAAAAAAGTTGATTCTTCTTCTTTGGATTGATGATGTGAATCGCAGGCTGTTTGAAATAAAAGCGCAAACAAGCCCACAATCAATGTTAATCTATGATTATTCATGATGATTTTTCGTAAGTAATTGAGTGATGGAAATTCCACTCCGCGCATAAACATGAGACTAAGCCCAAGTCAATGCCAAGGAATGACACAAGGGTTTATTGTTTCTGATTTCCAATAGAGGTATGCTCTAATTGAGCAAGGCTTGCTCAATTGACGAAAAATCCTATATCGTCAAAACACTGTTTGACAGGTGTATTCTACAGGGAAGGGTGAATGAGAAGTTCTTATTAAACAACAAGAACTTGGTCAAATAAGCTCGGAAGCTTCCGATTAATAAGAAAAAGAAAAGAGAAGAAAGAGCAACCTGAATAAGTAAAAAGAAATGGGAGTTTTTATCCTCCGTTTCTTCTTCCACTGTCTCAGAAGTCAGATTTAAACTTCCTCTTTCTATGGAAGAATCAGGTACCAACCAAATGGCCTGATCTGACAAAGGAAGAATGGGTTCATCCAATTGAACTCCTTCCTCATTATAGGAATATTCCTGATGCTCGGGAAAAAGAAATATAGATGCAACTTGACCTATTCCGAGGGATAGGAAAATTACGAAGGCCAATAAAAATCGGAGCATCTTATTCATTACAAGACGTAAAGCTATCGGGAGTTATTTTGATTAGCAAGAAAGCAAACAGTTATTTTCTCGAAATTATAAAATCGCATTTTCATTTTGAGAAGGACCTTGATCAATTGTCAATCTGCTTAATGTCAAACTATTAAACAATTCATCCAGTTTCGTATTAAGTCTATGTCAATGGCATAAAACCTTCATACATGCGAATACCAAGTTTTTTTCATAGTCTATACACCAAGCTGCTTTCTGAAAAGACTAAGGCTAAAGGGGAAGGTTGGATTTTAGGGATTGCTATTGGAAGTTTTATCATTCATTTAATCTTAATTTTTTTAGCAGATTTAGGATTTTATGAAGTTGAGTCCGAGCTTTTCGAAAATCCTATCTCAGCGATTTATACCCCTTTCTCCTTTATTCTGGTCTATGAAGTTTATCTACTGGTTTATTTTTTACCCAAGTCATTTACTACCTACATCGGCAAACAGTATGAGATCATTTCTCTCATCATAATCCGTAGGTTATTTAAAGACCTAGCCACCTTGGAGCTCTCTTCTGATTGGTTTCAAATCAAAGATGATCTCCAATTTACCTATGACCTCCTGACATCGGTAGCTTTGTTCTTTTTGCTTTTGCTCTTTTACAAAAACAGTAAAAAACAAGAAACGGAAGGTATCAAAACAGCCCCGTCAGCAGAACTGAAAGCTTTCATTCAATTCAAGAAATTAACTGCAACCATACTGGTTCCTATTTTATTGGGCATTGCGATTTATACCCTGGGAAGCTGGAGTACTTATATTTTATTCCCTGAAAGCAATTTGGGTACATCATTCAAAAATATCAATGCCATATTTTTTGACGAATTCTTTATGATTTTGATTATAGTCGATGTCATACTTCTACTGGCCTCTTTTTATTATACGGATGAGTTTCACAAAGTCATGAGAAACTCCGGTTTCATCGTGTCGACCATATTGATTCGCCTTTCTTTTTCAGTGGAAGGATTGATGAATAATTTTCTGATTCTGGCAGCTATTTGTTTTGGCCTGGTGATCATGGTGATTCACAATCAATATGAAAAAGCCTATCAAAACGAAAAAAAGTAACTTTTCCTCTTCTCGTAGGTTTAGTAAATGTATTTAAGCTTTTGGGGTTTTCGCTTTTAAGCTAATTCTGTTCAAGCAGATAAAATCCTATAAATCAATTTTCTAATCTTAAACATTTTTAACATGTCAAAAAAGAATGTATTAATTATCGGAGCTAATGGAATTACAGGAAGGCTGATTTGCGAAAAATTAGCAAACTCACAGGACTATCAGCCAACAGCCATGATCCGAAAAGAATCTCAGAAGGAGTTTTTTGAAAAACTGGGAGTTCCTACAGTAATGGGAGATTTGGAGAAGGACTTTTCCAGTGCCTACAAGGACATGAACTTAGTGGTATTCGCAGCAGGTTCAGGTTCCTCCACAGGAAAAGATAAAACCATTGCAGTAGATCAGGAAGGCGCTAAAAAAAGTGTGGATTTAGCTCTAGAAAACGGAATTGAAAAATATGTGATGCTGAGCTCCATGGGTGCCGGTAATCCAGACCCGGACTCCCCTATTCATTTTTATTTGGAGGCGAAGCATGAGGCAGATGAGTATTTGAAAAAATCCGGTATCTCCTACAGCATAGTCAGGCCTGGTGGTTTAACCGATGATGCTGGAAAGGGAAAAATTCAAGCGGCTTATGCTCTCAATAAAAGAGGAAAGATTTCCAGAGAAGATGTGGCAGGAACCCTTATTTATGTGCTGAATAAAAACATTGCAAGCAATTCTTCCTTTGAAATCTTGGAGGGTGAGCATTCGATTCAGGAGGCTATTGAGAATCTGTGAAACGGGGGTTAGTTATTGGTGAATAGTTATTTGTTATTAGTGAATAGGTATTAGTTATTGAGTTATTTGTTATTAGCGAATAGTTATTAGTTATTGAGTTATTTGTTATTAAAGTATAGATATCGCCTATTAAAAGTTGAAAAAAAGAGGCTATTTCATAAATAGCTTTTATGTCAGCCTGAGTCTTAAATATTCTTCGAACATACAAAAAAAGTAATGACGGTGTTAAATTAGCTTTATCCTAAACAGTTTGGCCGTCTTCGTGATAGTGCATTTGCCTGCGCCTGAGTATG